>Ga0172443_1065_pt1 | contig 24242 bp, 27 predicted proteins | sample MayberryNE_Catta_6_FD_114741 | JGI IMG/M metagenome (GOLD analysis project Ga0172443, IMG submission 114741) | reverse complement strand
ATACTTCGACCCCCACATCCAGCTTTCTTCCGATATCGATATCATCATCAGAGGATACTTTTGTGAAATTATCTGGAAGCTCAATGTATATAGATAATGTTTGTTCTTTGATACCTGCAATTTCAGCACCATTCTCCATCCCCCGTACCTTTATTTCCTGCGTGAAATTATCTATTACAGTATCCTCACCTGAACAAAGGATTTTTACACTGCCATCTTTTGCATTAAAAACCATACCTGGCAGACCAAACGACCTACCAATATGCTCTATGGTGTTTCTGAAACCGATATCCTGAACTTTGCCAGTGATTGTTATGCTATGAGTTGAAGTCGCCATATCGAATATAATGTAATGCCTAAAAGTATTTATATCTTATGACAGACCTACCGTAACGGGTTCGGGTGCAGTTATCCTATATACGAGAGAACGTTTTGCCCTAAACTGGAGATGAAAATCGAAGTTACCTGGCGATTGATTTCAGGTTCATTTGGATGAGTGGGCGCCGTCCTGATTGGTGAATAGTAAGACAAAAATTTTATGGCATGGAACAATAAATGAAAGATGATCAAGATGACGTTTATAAAATCTAATAAGTATGATACTGCTTTTGTTAAAGAAAATATGATGGGTCCTAATGCATTGAAAATAATTGAGGAATTATCTGAATCATTAAGGCTTGAGAAGGGCATGCGAGTGCTTGATCTCGGTTGTGGGAAAGGACTCACTTCGATATTCTTAGCAAAAGAATACGAGGTTACGGTTTTTGCTACTGACCTCTGGATTAGTGCAACAGAAAATTATGAAAGGATCAAGTCAATGGGGTTGGAAGATAAAATAATACCAATACATGCAGAAGCACATAATTTACCATTTGCACATGAGTTTTTTGATCTTGCTATAAGTGTAGATGCCTATCATTATTTTGGGATCGAAGCAGATTATTTGACAAAGTATTTTGCTCCACTTGTAAAAAAAGGAGGGCAAATAGCAGTTGCAGTTCCGGGCTTGAAGCAGGAATTTACAAATGGAGTTCCAGCAGAATTAGTACCATACTGGTTTGATGATATGAATTTAACTCTACACTCATGTGATTGGTGGTATAATTTATGGAAAAACTCTGATTTGGTAAGTATTAAAGAATGCAAAGAACTAAATTGCTTAAAAGAATCCTGGGAGGATTGGCTTTCGTGTGATAACGACTATGCTCGTAGAGATATTGGAATGATGGAAGCGGAGGGTGGGAAATATTTCAATCTGGTTTCAGTTATAGCTACAAAATTGTGAATCTACAGGATTAATATCGAGACAAACTGTTTAGGGTTGGGTAGTTCACTGCCCGGCAACAAGTTTTAATTTAGAACCACAATACGGGCACATCAACCAGCTTGGTTCAATATTCTTCTTGCAGAAACCACAGGTTTTTGCCACTTCGACTTTCTTGATCAACTGGTTGCCGCAATATGAACAATTATTCCATTTAGGATCAAAAGAACTCTGGCATTTTTCGCATATTTTGTAAGTAGATGCCCATTTTTGGCTCTTGAGTGGGACACCGCATTTTGTGCAGAAACGATACGATACGACCACGCGTTCACCACATGAGGTACATATGGGCACATCCTGCATTAATGCAGGATTGAGTTTTTTCTTCAAGTTCTCAAGACAGACACCAGCTTCACGTTTAACCATTTCCTCAGTGTCTTTCTCACTGAGCATTTCTATTATTCTTACAAGGCTCTTGCTGAATTCCGGCAATTCCATATCCATTTTTGCAAAATCCACTTTATCCTGGCTTATTGAAGAACTAATATATTTTAAAGTCATAAAACGTGTGGCAACTATTTTGCTTTCCAATTTTTCAAGCATATGCCGTCTTTCTTCTTCGGATAATATCTTTCCCATATTATTCAGTGACCTCCTCTATGGATATGGAAAGCTGGATCGCGAATACAAAGAACAATATGAGAGTTACGGATAACAGGGCCTCGAATACAGGGTGAAATCCTTCAAAAATTACAGTCCCTATGGAACCTACCGCTCTTGTGATACCCAATAATATGAAAAGATTTACCATTATTATAAAATTTTTCCACATAACATCCATCGTTTTCAAACCCTTCAATTCTCTTGAAATCCCCACAAGTAACTGAAATGACAATACACTGCAGATTATTACTATCATTGATGCAACTGAATTGAGGATCACAAAGAAATCATCATCCATTATTCAATCTCCTCCTCATCCTTGCTAAAGACATTCCACGGCTTTGTCCGCATTGCACCGATGATTTTACGAAGACCGAATAATAATATGACAAAAACAATGACTTCTATAACAGGATCAAGAATTTTGACGATGAAAAAATATAGATCCATAGACTCTTGGGATATTGAAACATCATTAGCAGAGTTCTGTATTTGTGTCACATCCAGCAAAATACCGAATGCTCCTATGATATTCCAGAAAACAAATAGTATCATTGATATTGAAAGGTATTTCCAGCTCACGGAACCTTTCTCAGATCTTGACCAAAACCCGGCTGCAAGATAAGTCGCACCGCATATTCCCAGGAGGAACGATATCAGACGGACAATTGTGCCGCTCATATCTACTCCATTAAAAGTTCCTGCAAGAGTTGCATCAGTCATCACCGACATAGGGAAAAACCAGAAGAACATTATAGAATTTTCCATGATATTTTTGATAACCTCAACATATTCATTTTGAAACTAATTCTTATTTTGAATTGATCAAGTTATAAACCAATTTGTGAAAAAGGTGTGATTTTTTTTTCTGAATTTATTGAATAAATCAGCCTTTAACTTCTTTATACCAGTCGCATACCATACACGTAGCATGTTTTTGGGCATCGGTTCCCTGTACCTTGCCACCACAGAAGGTTCCTGCGACCATCCAGCAGTCACGTCCATGGTGAGGATTTGCAGGACATACGCCCATTTCCCTTAGTTTAATTCCACCAGATTCTCTTCCGCATTTCTTGAATTCCCAACAATTTTTTATTGCCATATTAAACTATTCTGGTTCACACATTTAATTAGGTTGATGTGAAAAAGTTGTGAACATTTGAGGTCAAACCGGATATTCATCAAAAGCTATGGAAATGGAAATAAACCTTGCAACCATTAAACACATAGATAGAAAATATGATGATGCAAAATTCGATCCTGGAAATAAGCTGCGGAGGTCACTCAGACTTATATGAGAAAAAAGGTAAGGAATGGGATCTGTTTGTGGGCATAGATATAAAAATGAGCCTGTGCCGGCAGGCAAAAAAACAAGGTCTGGAAATTGTATGCTGTGACGCTTTCAACCTGCCATTCAAGCCGAAATCGTTCCAGGATGTTTATATCCAGTGCTTCACTGCGCTTCTTGAAAAGGAAGCCCTCATGGATGCATTCCAAAAAAGCGATTATAGTGAGTTTTGCGAGTTCATGGGCAAGGAATGGGATTATGCCTGGCAGGTGGTGGATCCATTCTATGAACTGCTGCTTGAATCCAGGCAGGTGAGCCAACACATAATTTGTCTTCCCTCCTGCAACCTTGAAATGAATAAGTATCTTGTCAACGCAGTCAAGAATCTACCCTCTCTAACGATCGATGTTGATTACTCAAAAAACTGGGGTGGAAAAAAGAAAGCCTGTGTAATGTTCCTGGATATTGACTGCACGATATACGTCTAATTACGGTGGGGGTTCAAAAGGGAAGAGAAAGCCCAGAGCTTCAGCTATGGGATGAATCGACCCTTTGCAAATTAAGATACCTATTCTGATACATAGAAATGGGAACTACTACATATCCATAACTACCTATCAGGAAAAGGTAAAAAAAGTATCCTCAAACAAATCAGTCGGAATCGATTTCGGTCTTAGCAGACAATTAATGCTTTCAAGAATGGGGGTAGCAATCCAGTATTCAATTCCTGTCAGTCCGAAACTCAGAAGAATTGCAAGAACACTCAGCAAGCAGGAACGCCATAGCAATAACTGGAATAAGACCAGAATCAAACTCAATAAGGAATATGAAAAAGCAACCAATATCAAACAGGATATTAAGAACAAGGTCGTCAGCTTCCTGACACATAATTATGAGATAATTTGCGTTCAGGATGAAAGTATACGAGCATGGCAACGGATATGGGGTAAGAAAATCTTAACGACTTCAATCGGTGGGATAATAAGCGCATTAACGAAAAAAGCGCATACGCTGATTGAAGTACTAAAGCATTTCCCATCAACCAAAACATGCTCGAAATGTGGAAACATTCAAAATATATCTCTGAATGAAAGGGTTTATGTCTGCAAAAAATGTGGTAATATCATGGACAGAGACTATAATTCAGCCGACAATATGGAGAATGAAGGATTAAAACAAGTAGGTGCGGTACGCATCGAATTAACGCCTGTGGAGATTGAAGCCAATACTTTGATGTCCCTGAGATACTTCAACAGTATCCCATACGTCAAAGCAAGTTCGGTCTATGAATCAGGAAGCCTCACAGCTTTAGCGTGAGGTAGTTCACAGGTTAAGAATAATTATGATGCCTATGGTAAGGGTCCTTGCAACCGGTACTTTTGATATTCTCCATCCCGGCCACTTGCTATATCTTTCAAAAGCAAAGTCGCTGGGTGATGAGCTTTATGTGATAGTGGCGCGGGACTCGATGATAAAACACAAACCAAAACCGATAATACCCGAAGAGCAAAGATTGGCTATGGTAAAAGATCTGCGCATGGTGGACAAAGCGCAGTTGGGAAGTGAAGAAGATATATTTGAACCTCTTTACCTGATAAAACCTGATATCATAGCTCTTGGAAATAACCAGTTCTTCGATGAAAGAAAACTTGAATCCGAATTAAAAGGCCATGGTATAAATGCAAAATTAGTCCGGATACAGTCATTCGAACAGTGCGAACTATGCAGCAGCGCTGCGATAATTCGAAAAATCACAGAACGTTACGTTAAATCAAACTGAGATAATAGGAAAAATCAAAATTAGCCACTTCATTGCAATACCGATTCCATCCGTTTCAGGGCTTCTTTAATGCGCTCCTGGGATGTAGCATAAGAAATCCTTATAAAATCAACCCCGGCTTCACCGAAAGCGCAACCTGGTGTTGTGGCAACAAATGCTTTATTAAGCAGGATCTGTGCTACTGCTTCCCCTGACCCGTAATTGCTTACATCGGCAAAAGCATAGAATGCACCATCCGGCCTTGTACATTTGATGCCCAGTTTTTCCAATCCGTTTATTAGCAGGTCTCTTCGTTCCCTGAATTCCATGACCATATTTTTAACACATACCTGGTCGCCCTGCAGCGCTGCAATACCTGCATACTGGACAAAGGAGGTTGCCTGGCTTACGGAATGCGAATGAAGTTTGACCATCTGTTCATAAATCTCCTTTGGCGCGCTTACATAACCGAGGCGCCATCCTGTCATTGCATATGCTTTTGAGAAACCATTGACAGTTATTGTCAGGTCCTGCATATTATCCAATGATCCTATGCTGATGTGTTCTTTATCATAGATTATCTTCTCGTATATTTCATCGGATAATACCATGATATTCTTATCAACAGCAAGGTCGGCTATTTCCTTAATAATGGATTTGCCATAAACTCCCCCGGTTGGATTGCATGGGCTGTTTATTACTATGAGCTTTGTCCTGTTTGTGATAAATTCTCCTGGTCCTGCGGGTATAAAACCATTATCACGGGTTGTTTGAGCCCAGACAGTCCTTGCTCCTGCAAGTTTCACGCACGGGTCATAAGATACCCAGGCAGGATCAAAAATTACAGCTTCATCACCTTCCTGGAGCATGGAGAGCATTACTTCAAAAATCGCCTGCTTGGCTCCCGGAGTAACGATGATGTTTCCCGCTTTTGTATCTATATTATTATCGATCTTCAATTTCTCTGCTATTGCCCGCCTTAATTCCGGTATTCCGGGAGAAGGTGTGTAATGGGTTTCCCCTCGATCAAGGGAAGCCTTGGCAGCACTTACAATATGTCCAGGAGTGTTAAAATCAGGTTCCCCCAAACTGAAACTTATTATATCCTTGCCCTGGTTCTTTAATTCATTTGCAAGATTTGAAATTCGAATCGTTGCCGATTCGGTAATGTTTTTCAGTCTTTTAGCAGTCATAAAGTTTGGCTTCAAACTAATTTCTTAATATTTAAGTCATTCTAATAAAGAAAAAATACATTGCATAATTCTTATTTTACGAATTCGTTCTCAAGCTTTAGAGAATAGAAAAATATGGGTTGACCCTCAGGTACATCCTTCCAGAGGGTTTTATCCACACAATCCTTGCCAAGTTCCTTGACAAGACCTTCATAGGTGACCGCAGCAATTTTATCAATATTAATTGCAATGTTATCAAGAGAACCGTTATTTGAATTCCGTACCCTGTAAACTCCCTTATTATAGAATTTAGGGGAGATCATCGTGCTTTTCCCAAACGCTTTTGCTTCATTTATTTTATATTCATCCAATTCAAGAATATGCCCTATTCTTTCAATACCCAGCCTGAATAATGTTATTGTGTTCAACCTTATCACTTATGAAATATGTACATACGTCTATTTATTTCTATTTATCTGAAAGCTGTATTTCGATTTCCATCATTTCTTCTGCGAGTCTGACATTTTCAAAAACATTCCTGGCTTCATGCAGCAACAGATCTGTTTTTTCGGTATATCTTGAACTGATATGTGTAAGTATCAATTGCTTCACCTTTGCATTTTTTGCGACCTCGGCAGCTTCTTTTGAAGTAGAATGTTTGGTCTCAAGCGCCCAATCTTTCAAATCCTCTCCAAGCGTGCTGTCGTGAATTAACAGGTCAGCCCCCAAGCTTTCCTTTTCCAGTTTCTCGCACGGTCTTGTATCCCCGGAATATACGATTTTCCTCCCCGGACGGCTATGTCCTATGACCTGTGAGGGCAGAATTGTCTTTCCGTTTATAGTGATGACCTCACCTGTTTGCAGTCTTGAGAAAAGGGGGCCCACAGGAACCCCAAGTTCTATTGCTTTTTCCCTGTTGAATCTTCCTATACGTTTTTTCTCTTCAAGCACATAACCAAGGCTTTGAACGCCATGGTCGGTTCCAACTGCCTTAATGAAATATTCTCCTTTGTCAATAATATCACCATCTTTCAATTCGTGCGCATTTATGACAAAACCCAGCCTGAAAAACCCAAGTTGGACGAGCAGATTAACGAAATGCTCTGTCCATATTGGGCCGTATATGTCAAGGGGTTCTTCTCTTCCGTTAAAAGACATGGTCTGTATAAGCCCGGGAATTCCGAGAAAATGATCAGCATGGAAATGAGTTATATAAATTGTGCTTAACTTCATTCCGGTCTTTGCCCGCATCATCTGCTGCTGTGTTCCTTCGCCGCAGTCAAATAGCATCATATCTCCTTCCCGGTTTATAAAAATGGAGGAGGGGTTACGGTCTGGCGTGGGAAGCGTTCCGCCAGTACCAAGAAAAGTTACACGAAACATGTTGTGCATAATTGTGCTGGGTATTTAAATAGATATTTTCATCATTATGTTCATTTTATTGACTGAAAATGTATATATGTCATTATGATTATCGTAAGTATCAGAAGGAATTTTTTTGATATATTATCCCAAACACACCCCCCCTAACCCCGCTCTACCCACCCAAAAAACCAGGAGAAAATCATGATACAGGACAAGAATAAAACAATAAGAGAGAATGCTGAAAGAATGAATGACACGAAGAAGGAAAAAGACGAAAGAAACAGGAGATTATTACCTATCGTTATCTGGACTGATTGAAAGAGATGATCCGTTTAAAGTACCCTCAAGAAATGAACTTTAATCAGTTTATTTATCAAAGGGTTGGTTCAGTCCAGATAAAGAACCTATGGACAAGAAATATCAGAAAACCGAAAGTTACAGCACCCATCAATGCACTTTGCCAATCAATTATTTCATTTTGCAGAGATAATTTTAACAAAATATAAATAATAAAATATGATATTGAGGCGGTAAGGGTTAAAATAATCATCTTTTTCATAATACAAAAATGTTATTTTATATATTAATGGATTTTCCAAAATTGAATCCAAATTACAACCAGATGTTATAGAAAAGTTCATATTCTTACAATCATAATAACTATGATAAATAATGCCAGGAGGCGAACAAGCGAATGTCCAATAAGAATAACGAAACCGAAAGAGAAGAAGAAAGAGGATGTGGACGGTTGTGTCCGGATTGTCCGATGAAAAATGATCGTGATTTGATGAAGAAAAGTTCCTTATAAATAATATATAATATTTTCTACCATAATTTTCTATACAGTTGTTTTAATAATAAAGATTTTTTATAATTAAAAATAAATAAATAATATTCATGATATAAAAGTAATATTGAACGTAACTGTTTAAATTTCATACCTGGATGGTGCTAGTATGAACCATATATGGATATATTAATTGCTGTTAAATTATTAAAATAATGCTTATAATTGCTATCATAATAAGCATTCCAAAAAAAAAATCATCCCGCCTCCCAGACTCGAACCGGGGACTTCGCGGTGCCTGCGCGTTATTATGTGCATTGCACATTATCCATACTACAGCCGCGCACTCTAGCCACTGAGTTAAGGCGGGATTGCCCTTGAATAAGCATAAATATACTTAACCCTTTTCGTTCCTTTCCATGAAATCGCATTAAAATAGCGTTTTGAAGGCAACTCCCATGAATTTGATGAGTTGCAGCTTATTTCCCGTTTTCATGATTTTTTGCAGGAGCACTGAAGGATGATCCATGTCGCCGTAGTCCTTTATGAGTTTCCCGATTTCAGGTTTGTTAATGAATGAAATGAATTCATTCAGGTTTTTATCACTCAGTTTTCCTATGCTTTTATGGATCCTCATTCCCAGCTCAAGTTCCCTGCCAATACTGGCGCGCCATTTCTGTTCATATTCCTCCGGAATGCATTCTTTCCGGGATGCTCTTGCAGCGACTTTACCTGCAAGCTTTGCACAAACCGCACCCATGTAAATTCCTCCTCCCGATGTAGGCTTGACCTGTCCTGCAGCATCCCCTACTAGCATAACATTGCCCTTAACTGTCTTTCGCGGCGGCCCCATGGGAATGCCACCCACAACATGTTCCGTGCGTGAGCCCCTGTATCTTGAAGCAATGACAGGATGATGTAAAAGTCTTTCAAGGTAATACATGGCAGGCCAACCCGGATTCCTGGCAAGGCCTATTCGCGCCATACCCGAAAAAGGTACAGCCCATCCAAAAAAACCGGGAGCTATATCATTTCCTGTAAATATCTCCACATATTCCGGGTCTTTTGGGATATAAGGAGCTTCCAACTGGATACCCGACAGGAACTTTTCACATCCGGGAAGCCCTGCAGTTCTTCCTACGCAACTCTGTATGCCATCGGCTCCTATTATTATATTCCCGTAAATTTCTTTTTTTTCCCCGTTTGAAATTACGGATATTTTTCCATTATCCAATCCAATAAAACGGGTTTTCATAAGAATATCTACGCCGTTATGAAGGGCCTGTTCAACAAGCTCCCTGTCAAAAATTTTCCGGTCTATGACATACGCTTTTATATCTTTTCCACTGATGCAAGCTTCTTCACCATTGGGAGCATACACGAAAGCACCCCTTATTCTGGAAAGAACAAAGTTACCTTCACCCAGTTCGCATTCCTCAAGCGCCCTTACACTTATGAGACCCGTGCACTGAACTGGTGAGCCGATACTTGCATGTTCCTCTATCAGGAGGGTTTTTGCCCCATTTTGTGCGGCATAATTTGCAGTTATTGCTCCCGCAGGACCGGCGCCGATGACTACTACGTCATAGTTCATGTGTCCTTGAAAGATGTCAGGGTTAAAAATGCTTATGCTTTCTCCTATTATAAGGGTAGTTTGGGTATGTTTTGGGAAATCATTTATAAACGATTGAATTTATGCGGGCGTATTGGAATAATTTGAGCATTCCTAAGATAAAACAATTTCTAAAAAACGGGATTTATCAGAATGAATATAGAAGTAGATGAGGACATCATAAAACAAACAACCAAATGCAGGAAAAACTTTTCCTGTTTATCCGGTGAAAGACCATTTTGTACTGTTGAACTCTGTATTGAAAATGAAATACATTTTATTAAATGTGCAGGTAATGAATCATGCATTTATAGAGTCTCTTTTGGATATTCATATGTATGCATCTGCCCGGTAAGAAAAGAACTCTATAATCGCTATAAAATTTAATATTCAATATTGCATGAAATAACCGTGCGTCTATACAATCACGTTCTTAGCCGCTTCCACCAACCATCGCGCGGTTCACAAGCACATGCGGGGCTCCATCGCTTACTGGCACGAGCTGTCCCGCTTTCCCGCATCTTCCTGAATTCAATTCAAGGTCATTTCCAACTGCAGATACATTATTCAATATTTCAAGAGTATTTCCTGAAAGGGAAACGTCCCGAAGAGATGTTGTAAACTCCCCGTTCCTGACAATGAATCCACGCTCGGCATTGAACTGGAAAATCCCTTCACCGGGATTCACCTGGCCTCCGCGCGAGCCTTTAAGATATATCCCATCTTTTAATTCCGAGAGCATTTCATCAAATTTCATCCCGCCGGGGGCTATGAAGGTATTGCTCATCCTGATCACTGGTCTTGAGTACCCCTGGGCACGTGAATTCCTTGACTCGCCGCCAAGTTTTCCTGCTGTTTCCCTTGAATGGATAAAGGATTTCAAGACCCCTTTCTGTATCAATGTGGTTCTCTTTGATTGTGCGCCTTCGTCGTCAAAAGGATAATATCCGTATTCATGAAGGGAAGGGTCATCATAAACCGTAATAAGAGGAGATGCTATTTGTTCACCTATTTTTCCCGAAAGAATGGAATTTCCCTCAAGAACATGATCGGCTTCTACTGCATGACCAACGGCTTCATGAATAAAAACACCCGCAAGCTCCTGGTCAAGTATCACGGGGTATGTTCCTGCTTTAGGCGTTTTTGCCGATAACAGTTCTTTAGCTGTCTTGGCTGCTTTTTGTGCAAGCTCAAAAACATCATGCATCTTAAAGAGCTCAAATCCCATTACTCCGAACCTGCTTTCCCTCCCGATCTGGTAAATACCTTCCGATTGTGCTATTGCGCTTATTGCAAATCCCAGGCGAGTTAATGAATATTCGCAATCCAGCCCCTCTGAGCTCGAATATTTGACATTTATAAGTGATTCGGAATATATGGCATTCGTACTCTGGATTCCTTCTACCTTTGCATTTTTTTCAATTTCCAGAAGTAATTTGACTTTATCTTCTATAGGAATATCCTGGGGTTTTTCCTTTATAACAGGAAGATCCAGAAGATTGGGTTCTTTGATGGGAGCAAGACGTATCGGGTTTCTTGGGCTCCTATTTCTCGCAGATTCGGCAAGTTTTCCTGCTGAGGAAATAGCGGCGTCAAGGTTATCATGAATGCCATCCAGAGAAACAAATCCCCATGAACCAGCATCAAGAACTCTTACCGCTCCCCCGCTTGAAAAATTATTCGATATCTCGCGAATCTCACCATTGTCCAGGATAATAGATGTGCTAACACTCTTTATAATACGCGTATCATAAAAATCCATGGATTTCTCACACTGCGCTTATTGGCTTTGTTTCTGGTATAGGGATAGAGAATTTTGTTCTTGAAGCGAATTTTTTCAGGGTAGCTATAAGACCATCTTTTTCTCCGCCCACAAGGCTGTGTTCCAATACCTCTTCAATATTAGACACAGGGATTATTCTTATTAAATCCTTATATTCATCTTCTATGAGCACATCTCCCATATTTGATTTCGGGATCAGGACTGTTTTTATTCCTGCCAGCGCCGCTGCCTCTATCTTATAGGTTACACCGCCAACGGGCAACACATCGCCTCTGACTGAAAGTGATCCTGTCATTGCCACGGTCTGATCCACCGGAATTCCCTGTATAGCTGAGAGTACGGCAGTAGCTATCGAAATACTTGCTGAATCGCCTTCTACACCTTCATAAGTACCCACGAACTGGATATGGACATCCATTTTTGATATATCTTTTCCTGTAGTCTTCTTGATCAGGGCCGAAACATTCTGCACAGCTTCTCTTGCTATATTTTTCAGCATTCCCGTAGCTATGATGTGGCCTTCGGAAGTGGATTGGGTTGGCGTGACCTCTGCTATTATGGGAAGGACTATACCTGAATCCTCACCCATGACGGCAAGACCATTCACTCTTCCCACCTGTGCACCCTCTTTTATATAGAGCTTATAATCCTTTCTGCGCTCAAGATATTGGTAAGCAAGCTGCTGTTCAACGGAACGGGCTATGCTCTTGGCTTTCAAGACATGTGTGGCGGTTGTGAGAGGTGCATTTTCCCCGTGTGCAATATCCCCGGCGACTCGAACAAGACCTCCAAGATCCCTGAGTTTAAGGGTCAGATGCCCTTTTCTTCCGGCACGACGGCGTGCTTCACGGATAATCTCTTCAACTGCGCCTTTGTCAAAATGCGGAATCTTCCCATCCCTGATTACTTCCTGGGCAACGAACCTGACAAGCTTTTGCCTGTTATCGGGCGTATCCTCTATGGTATCGCTCATATATACCTCGTATCCATAACCTTTGATACGGGAGCGAAGTGCAGGGTGCATGCCCTTGATAGCATCAAGGTTCCCTGCAGCAACCATTATGAAATCACACGGGACGGGGTCAGTTTTGACCATGGCGCCGCTGGAACGTTCGGATTGGCCTGTAATTGCAAATTCCTTCTCCTGAAGTGCGGTCAAAAGATTCTGCTGTGATTCTATCCTGAGTGTGTTTATCTCGTCTATAAACAACACACCTTTATGGGCTTTATGGATTGCGCCGCTCTCCACACGATCATGCGCAGGGGTTTCGAGCCCGCCTGACTGGAAGGGGTCATGGCGCACATCTCCAAGAAGCGCACCTGCATGCGCGCCTGTGGCATCAATATAAGGAGCTATCTCCTTGCTCTTATTTGAAACAAGAAGTTTTGGGATCAAAGCTGTTTCTTTGGGCATGAACTGGCGCATCATCATAGCTATTAATACCGCAGCTATAATTCCCATGAGATATTCACCGACGAAAAACGAATATCCCACAATGCCAAGCACCAGCAGCATAATGAACATGTTTCGCGCCGTGGTTCGTTTTTGTGCTTCCACTTTGTGCGCATCAGTGATCTCTTTACCTTTTCCGGCCGGTACTATACGTACTTTTGGATTATTCGAATCATCCGGATTGTTATATACCAGTACATCCTGCAATTCTTCTTTAGGAAGTAATTCAGCCATGGCTTTTGCAAGCATTGATTTACCTGTGCCGGGTGTTCCAAGCATCATTACGTGCCTTCGCTGATTCGCAGCTTTGCGTACAACTTCTACGGCATGTTCCTGGCCGATGACCTGATCGATCATTTTTTTAGGAACCTCAATATCTTTAGTAGATGTTATTTCTAACCCGCCAAGAAGCTCTTGATTTTTCACTTCGTTTTCAGTATTTTCCATATTTTACCTGATATTATAAGTAATTAGTTTATTAAGCTTAATATTATCGTATATTTGAGAAATGATGATAATAAGAATATGACTTTATATCTTTTTCGCCCCTGCATCCAAAAAGTCCCCATACCGTCATGATTCGCTTGGGTTTTATAAATTACCATCAATAAATGGCTTCCACACTTGCTTCTACCCATAAAATAGATTGAAGAGCAGGTATCAATAAAAACAATTTGCGTAGTTTTAGCGAACGTAAGAGTATAAAAAAGTGAAAATGAAATGGAACGCGGATTGCGCGGATGACGCAGATGCCCGCGGATCGCAATCCGCGTTCTATTCGTCTGGATGAATACTATATTCTATACCCTGACAACCATACTATTTAACTCATATTAATATATCAATTTATCCTTTAACATTTCTTTGCAGCGCCAAGTAAAAAGTAAGAAGATACATTTATCTAAACTGTTCGCCATCAAAGATATGGAGTAAAAATAAAGGAAGGTCTTATGGGCTTTTTTGGAACCGAAGCAAGCTGGTTTGCTGATATGAATTTGATTGCTCAGACAGCAGGTCTTCTAATCCTTTTTTTGGGATGGAAATATGCTAAAACAAAAAATTTTTTAAAACATGATAAAACGGTTAAAATTTCTGTATTTTTAGGTGGCTTGTCTTTTATCTGGATGGGTTTTTCCCTGGTTTCCAATCTTCTGTCACTTATTTCTACAATCGGTCTTCTTATTTTCTCCCATGTAATTATAGGGCTATTGGCGCTATTCATGGGATTATTCTTGGTATTGGGTGAAATTAATAAAACAAAGACGTATATGGTGGTAGCTTTTTCTTCGTGGGTTGCAGCAATGTTTTTGGGCGTTATTTTATACTACATTTTGTTTACATAAAATTCAAATAAGTCATAAAGGTTATAAATATAAAGGATCAAGTTCTATTTCTATTAATAAGTGGAGGTAATAAGAATGGCCATAGGTGATTTGAATAAAAAGTTTGGATGGATATGGTTGTTGATAGGCCCATTGATGGGTTTGTACATAACAAGCCAGTTTAGCAGCCTTGGTGCTGCGTATGCTGCTGCCACGAGAGAGATAATGATTGCCGGACAAAATTTGACTCTGTATATGGGAGAACAGGGTATAAGGGGAGCAAATAGACTCCTCCATGTACACAGCGCTCTTTTATCATTCCTTAACATATTTTATGGACTGAGCATCGATAGTGTTCTCCTGTCGGATAGGACCAAGAGGCTGGGAAGCGTACTTGCGGTTGCTGGAGCTATTCTGGTGACCATTGGTTTCTACTTCAACCAGGTGATGCCGTTAAGAGAGCTGGGCTTACCCCTAAGAGTATTGGGAGGCATAAGCGTAGTAGTGGCAATAGTGATAATGGCTGCCGGACAGTTTAAAAAGTGAAACAACCGACAAGCCAGTATTCTATCATTCGCGCAGTGTCCGGTCAAAGAATGTTACCATCTCCGTGTAGGCATTCTTTGCTACAAAGCTCTGGGAGAGCTCACCATTTTCGATCATGAACCCATGGGGCTGACCCTGATAGACCTTAAGCTCAAAATATTTGCCAGAGGCATTGAGTGCCGTAGCGTAACGGTAGATGTCGGCGATCGGGCTTCCCTGATCATGTGTCCCATGAATAATTAACATCGGTACTTTTAGCTGCTCGATCATATCCGCGGGCATGGATTGGTTTACGGATCCGCGATAAGGGAAGCCGTAAAAAGCGACTCCTGATTTGAATTCATCTATCTGGGGAAGAAATAGCATGGTGTACCTTCCTCCGGCACAGAATCCTGTAAGCCCTATATTTCCGCTGACATCCTGTCTGGTACGCAGGTAAGCCACTGAGTCGCGAAGGAGCAGTTCTATAGTCTCGTCTTCCGGGCTTTGATCAAAGGTCTGCCACGCCGGTGAGAGTACGACATATCCCTCCGAAACCAACCTGTCAGTTAGGTTGATGTAGCCGGATTCAAGACCGTTGCGTGAGTGAAACAGCACTACAGCCGGCTTCTTTCCTTCTTCCGAGGGCGCTGCAAAATAAGCAGGATAAGTCAGGTTACCGCTTGTAATATTTACCATGGTACCCTTTACCTGATAAACCTCTGTTGTGCTGCGATCCATATTCTCCGTGCATCCTGAGATTACAACAATGGCTATCATCAGCAAACCAAAAACCAATATCTTCATACATAACCAACTCCAATATAAAATTGGATCTTGGTTGATATAAATTTTATGAAAGAAATCTTTGAAATTTCACGTACATCCATCGGAGGGTATTCCAATACTTATGGCATGGGAACTCATTATAATAAATTATAAAATGCAGTAAACCAATAAATAAAGATAAAAAGAAATATTTAATAAACTATGAAAAAAATATATAAAAGTTAAGCTTTAACTCATATTATGCTATTGAAAGACGCGAGGACTCCATGAATGCATCAATCCAGATAGGGAAAATAATGGGCATCCCGATTAAATTGCACATAACATTCCTGCTCATAATACCGGTATTCGGATACATTTTCGGAAATAATCCGCCCGCGTTTGGCTTCAGTGACATCGAACCGTTATGGCTTCGATACACACTGGGGTCATCCGTAGCTCTCCTGCTTTTCGCATGTGTCCTATTACATGAACTGGGTCATTCCTATGTTGCCAAGAAACATGGCTCCAATATCCAGGGAATTACACTTTTCCTTTTTGGCGGGGTTTCTTCACTTGAAGATATCCCCAGAAACCCGAAAATAGAGTTCAAGATGGCATTGGCAGGACCCGGTATTAGTCTTTTAATTGGTTCTGTACTCATCATTTTTTACAAAATTCTTAATGGGGATTTACAGCCGGGTAATCCCTATTTGCGAATGGTCGGAATGATGGGATTTATTAACGTTGTTCTTTGCATTTTCAATTTGATCCCTGCATTTCCAATGGATGGGGGAAGGGTGTTAAGAGCAGTGCTTGCAGTCAGGATGTCCTACCTGAAGGCAACACGTACAGCTGCATATGTGGGCAAGATGTTTGCAATATTTATGGGCATTCTCGGATTTGTATTTGTGACCTACGGAGGTTTCTGGTTCATGCTCATCGCATTTTTCATATACATCGGTGCATCTGAAGAGGAAAAATCCACACAGGTAAGCGTTACACTTGAGACTGTAAAGATCAATGACGTAATGTCAAGGGATGTAAAAACCGTATCTTCCGGAATGTCAATCGAAGAACTTGTGGATTTTATGTTCAGGTATAAACATATGGGATATCCGGTCGTGGATGGGACAGAGATAAAAGGTATTGTGACTTTTACTGATGTTCAAAGAGTCCCTAAAGAAGATCGAAAAAACATCACCATTTCCGACATAATGACAAAAGAAATTATCACTCTTGAAGAAAATGATGATGCTGTAATGGCTTTAAAACTCATGACCACTAATAATATAGGACGGATAATTATATTACAGGATAAGAAGATGATAGGCATTGTTTCAAGAACAGACATTCTCAGGTCTGTACAGTTACTGGAATAATATGAATAACGGAATATACAAGGTCAGCTGCAATTTTAATATTCAGAATCCCGCCGCAATCCCTGGAAAGATCATTATTGTGGGAACAGCTCATGTTTCCGAGAAAAGCATTGCCGAAGTAAATGAAACGATAGAAAGGGAAAAACCCGACATCGTGGCCGTTGAACTTGACAATGCAAGGTTCAAGGCTTTAAAGGGTGAAGAACAGGTAAAGGAAGTAAATGTAAAAGAACTCCTGGGAAGTGGTAAATTCTATTCTTTCATGCTTCACTGGCTTCTTGCTTACGTCCAGAAGAAAATAGGTGCGGATACAGGAGTCAAGCCCGGTGCGGAAATGATAGCTGCTATTGAGCAGGCTGAAAAATCGGGGGCAAGGATAGCACTCGTTGACAGGGACATTCAGCTAACACTGGGACGTTTCTGGAATAAGATGTCATTTTTTGAGAAACTGAAACTTTTTGGTTCTCTCATCGGGGCATCGCTTGGCTTCGGTTCGCAGGAAATAGATATGGAAACGGTTACAAATGAGGACGTTGTAACCCAACTTGTGGGCGAATTGAGGAAGCTTGCACCCAGCGCCGCGACCGTCCTGATCGATGAAAGGGATGCTTTCATGGCAAAGAATCTTATCGATCTATCTAACCAGGGCAAAGTAGTCGCAGTTGTAGGTGCAGGGCACAGGGAAGGAATCCAGAAATATCTGGATGCTCCTGAAACCCTACCCCCTATAGGAGAACTCACAACAATCCCGAAAAAGGGTTTTAACTGGCTAAAAGCCATATCTTTTGCGGTTATATTAATGATCCTTGCAATGCTTGTTCTTCTGGTTTTCGGGGGATATCCCCTTGAGAAGCTTCTTACTGCAATGCTATACCTTTTTTTAGCCCAGGGAATACTTTCAGCTCTGGGTGTTCTTATTGCCAGGGGACATCCGCTCTCAGCATTGACTGCCTTTGGTCTGGCATGGTTCGGTTTCTTGCACCCCTTCTTGGCCATAGGATGGTTAGCGGGGCTTGTGGAAGCGCATTTCCGTCCTCCTACGACTGAGGACTTCAGGACAATAATGAAATCTGAAACTATTACTGATTTAATGCAGAATAAGTTATCCAGGATTCTTATTGTGGCCATGATGGCAAATCTTGGCAGTATGGCCGGCACTTTTGTGGCGATACCTATTATGGTCCATTATCTTGGAATAACAAATCCGCTTGATATACTCAAGATGGCGCTTGAAACCGGATATAACACGGTAAAAGCATTTTTTTGAAAAATTGAATCATTTATCCCTTATTTCGCACTTGATAAGATAAATATATGATTTATCTATAAAAAAAGAGACTTTTAGAAAAACTTTCTGGAATTTTATTAATAAAATTACATTTTCTTAGACCGGATTAGCGTACTATTAACACTTTTGGTCTGTTTGCGCTTTATGGCGCTAGGGTTGCGACCCCCCGGTGGCTGCGCCGCCTATGGCGGGGTTTGGTGAAGATAATCGGTTGCATAAAATAAATATAATTATTTTTCAGGCGCTTCGCGCAAGAACACTTTCACACCGCTTTCAAAAGATTTATATGGAGATGGGTTGTTTGTATGGTATCAGGCTGTGCTGCAAAAGGGTGCGGTCGGAAAAGGGAAGGGTGAATGTGGCAAGGATTATGGAAATGAGGGCGCGGAAGGATTGGAGTTATTGTACTCTTCATCACTTGAAGAACCATTAGTCTATATATATCAACAGACAAATTGAAGATAGTCGATATTTATGCCAGAAACCATTACACAAGAAAAGATGGTAATAAGCTTTGATGCTTTTAATAATCTTAAGAAATTAAAAGACGAACTGGAAGTTTTGATAGAAACGATTGAAATATTGAATGATGAAAAACTAATGAAAGGAATAAAAAGCTCCAGAAAAGATGTCGAAGCAGGTAGAATACATGAGCTGAAAAATATTGAAGAGCTTGATGAAGTCTGGGCATGAGATTAATTTATACTGAGGAGTTTAAGGGAGATTTAAGGAAAATAAGAGATAAAAAAATCCAAACAAGGATAAAAAAACTAATTCAGAAGATTATCGATAATCCTGAAATCGGAAAACCACTAAAATATGAACTTTTCCCTCTTCAGAGTGTTAGAATCCCACCGTTCAGGATTCTATATGAGCGCAAAGGCGATATCATCATCCTTCATAAATTTGAACACAGGAAAAAAGTTTACAAATGATGAAGGTATCATTTTCCAGGCCAAAAATCGTATGATAGGGCATGGATTTTCCGCTTGTGATAATTTTTCCGGCGCTTGAACCGGGAAGATAAGCTCATAGAACTTCATAAAAAAACCGCAGATGAACGCGGGTGAACGCAGATTTATTGCACCGGAATGGGTACAAATTAAAGCGCCTCCTGCCCCCTACTTTTCATTCGGCGCCGTTGTTCTGTCGATGAGGATAGGGAAGAAAGACAGATTTGAGGAGGCTGGATTTGAAGGCGCTTCGCGCAAGAACACTTTCACACCGCTTTCAAAAGATATATAAGGAGATGGGTTGTTTGTATGGTATCAGGCTGCGCTGCGAAAGGGTGCGGTCGGAATAAGGGTGAATGGTGAAAATGGGACGGGATTGTGGAAATGAGGGCGCGGAAGAGGGCGGGCGAGGGAGAGCATGTGGGTGATGATGAATGATTGAGGCGATCAAACTTGAATGAATCTTTGATGGAAGTTAAATTTCCTAAAGTAAACTACTCAGGGCTAAAAGCCCTGAGCGTTTGTGGTTGTCTCGGCTAGCTTTTGAAATAATCCTTTAAAGATTTCTGCGATGGAGGTTTCTTATGAACCTCGAAATCTACGTCTGCCCAATGTTTCCCTTGTTGTCGTTTTATGTAATATTCTACAGATTCACTTGTTACTCTACCTACTGATTCGTAAAAGTAACCATCGCTCCAGAAAGAATCATCCCATAAATGAATTTTGACTCGATCCCAGTACTTTTTCCGTAGTTCCCTTGAACTTGCTCCTTTGAAATATTGAGCAACTTGTGGAACGCTATATTTCTTACAGTTTCCCAAAAACAAACGAACATGATCTGGACCAAATTCCAGAGCACGAACAACCATTTTGTATTTCACTGCTATTCTGAGGAATGATTCCTCACAAGCCTTTTTAATAATAACGTCCCTAAATACATCACGTCGGTATTTCGGCGTGAATTGAAAATGGAAGTTACTTTCGCCAAGGCTATGGCTATATTTATCGAATTCCATTGTATACCTCCGTTTTCGAGAAGCTTTACGCTACCCGATTGTTTGTTTGTGAGAGGAGTTTTGGAGACCCTCTCATATACTTATTACGGAGTCATGTTCAAAAACGTGGGTATCAATTCATCTCCGCCTTCGAAAGGCGGAGGGTTCTTGATACCCCCTTAACTAAATAATGAAAAGATATATACAAGGCGATCAAAATATAAACAGGCCAACCTACCTTATCAATCATGTCTATTACTATATCATCATATTTTGTCTCCGTCTTTTCAGCAATCTTTTTTAATTTTTTAATTATGACATATTTGAATATTCTTAATATCAAGATAGAAATTGCAAAAATTATCAGAGCCGTGAAATAGCTATCTATATAATTAAAATTTATTTGATTTGAAATATTTTCTGTGATATTATTGAATATCATATCTATCTTTATCTTATTTTTGATTCCTCACCTTAACGTATCTCACAAAGCCTCACCAAACTTGCAATTCCTCTCTCACTATAGCTTTATAAGCCTCCTGAATATATAAACCTTGGATTTCTGTTTAACACGTCATGTTATGAACATAATTAAAAAGATCAAAAAATAATAGTTTGAAAGAAGATGAAAAAATGGCACAAATACCAGACGCATTACAAGCTGCACCAAATGTTTATAAACTGCTGATGGAAAATGACCGGGTACGGGTGCTCGATGTTCGGGTCAAACCTGGTGAGAAAACAAGAATGCATTCCCACCCTGATCGTGTAGTGTATGTTTTAAGCAATCATATATTAAGGTTTACATCAGCAGATGGTCAAAACGAAGATTTAGAACTCAAGGCGGGTCAGGTATTGTGGATAGAAGCAGGAGCCCACACTACTGAAAATATAGGGAAGACTGAGGCACATAATTTGGCTGTTGAATTGAAACTATAAAGGCTGAGCCCGCATAGTAATGCAGGATATTATGACCCCAGGCGATTCTTGCCCTGGAAAAGTTGATGCGCTGAAAAAGAGGAGAAAATAAAATGCCAGTTTGCAGCTCAGAAATAATCAATATTTGGGGAGGATTTTCTTGAATAATCGCAAGCTTTTCATCATAACCTTATCGGCAATAATGATAATTATTTTAGTTCAATCATCGAGGGGAGAAGATATCAATATAGTTGATATTTACTCTGATATCAATTCAGCAGATATGACATTCCAGTCGGATAAATATTATTCGGGGATAACAATTAATGCAGACCTTACATTTGAGGGAAAAGTACTGGCATCAAGACATTTGATGACCGATGAGATTTCCCCCAACATGCCCACTACAAAAGTGATATCATGGAACATCACCGATACCCCGGAAGGACCCTATCGAACTACCTTAACTCTTTTTGTGAACGGTAATGCAATTGAAACGAAATACTACAACTTTTCACACGGCTGGGGCTGGCAGGCATCGCCCAGTTTATACATTAAAGATATTATGCCAGATTCCAGCGGCGTAAGCGTCATCCTGGCGCCTTTTATCCAACAATCCAGTTTAGATGAAAAACTGGTACTTACAGATGTCGAATACATGTTGGTGGACGGCGATACAGTCATATATCGAACCACCGACAGAAGGATTTCTGTTGAGCAAGCAACAACTTTATCCAAGAACTGGAACGTCCGGCTTCTGAATAATCATGCATATTCAGCCAGGGTAAAGGTCAGAATCTCAGCGCTGGAAGACAATGTAATTGCCGAGTCCAGGGATTTTATTTCAATGGAAGACGCGCATATAACCGAACTCTACAGGGACGAGACAGGAGCGAGCGTTACACTCCTTGGGTCATCCCAGGTGCCTTTCAAAGGTATTATTGAATTCATCGTATCTGAAAACGGGACGGTTATCGAGGATATCCGGGAACCAACTCCAATATTGATGTCAGGAGATGACAAAACCATTGAAGTTATCTGGAAAAACAGGTTGCCTCCGGGAATCTATGAAATGTCCGTAAGGGTGACGGATAACGATGGCTTTGTAACCGATAGAAAGGATACGATCATTGAGGCGAAAAAAAGCACAGATCAAGGCAATTTTACAACACCTGTCCCAACAAAGTCACCGGATTTTACAATCAATTCAACAATCGTCCCGCTTATGGTATTCTATCTGTTTTCAAGATGGAAGAGCCGCAGGAAAAGGTGAAGCCCTTGTTTGAATTTTTCATAGCAGTGAGGCATTTGACATCCAGACGAAGACAGACTATCCTCTCTGTAATGGCAATCGGGCTTGCGGTTATGACACTTATGGTCTCCCAGGCTCTGATGGTGGGTTTCACACAAGAATTGTATAATAAAACCGTGGACAAAATGCCGCATGTAACAGTCAAACCAAAATCAGGTGAAGATTACATCCATTTATATCAAGACCTTGCAGGAAAAATCGGGAACATTGAGGAAGTGAAGGGTGCATCTCCCGTATTTGCAGGGCAGGCCACATTCAAGTATAAAGACCTTTCCAGGAATATTAAACTGCAGGGCATCCTTATCAATGACTATGATGCGGTGCTTCATATTAATGAGGACATGATCGAAGGCAGCCTCAGGGATCTGGAGACAACACATAATAGCGTGATATTGGGAGATAAACTGGCCGGAAAACTGAAGTTGAAAAACGGTGATTCCGTAAATGCCTCCTTTCCTGATGCAAACCCCACAAACATGAAAGTTGTGGGGATATACCATAGCGGTACGCCTGATGATGACAGCATGGCATTGACATCCCTTTCCACCTCACAGAATTTTTTTGGCGAATCCAATGTTGTAAACAGGATCCTGATACGTACATTCGACCCGGATCAGGCTCGGACAGTATCTATTAAAATAAATAATCTCGGCTATCCAGCATCCAGCTGGGAAGAGACAAACCCGGAAATATTGCAGACCATCAGGCTTGAAAGTCTAAGCAATGACATCATGCTGGGCCTGATCGTCGTAATCGCCTCATTCGGGATAGTGAGTACTCTGTTCATGGTTGTGATGGAGAAGACCAGGGAGATAGGAATGCTCATGGCAATGGGGGCCTCAAGAGTAAGCGTCATGAAGATATTCCTCATGGAAAGCGGTATAATGGGCTTCATAGGTGCTGTAATAGGCGTAGCCGCAGGAATTCTGATATCTTCGATAAGCGGACCGTATACATTTCAGGCCGGGCAAGAGCTTTACGCAGGCGTCAGTAAGATGCCTTTTGTTATCAGGGCACAGGATGCGATCGTCATCATCCTCTTTACATTTTCCCTGAATCTGATCGCAGGTATATATCCTGCACGGCGCGCCTCAAAACTTGATCCTGTAGAGGCGATCCATGTTGAATGATCCAGGGAGGAAGCATGTTTGAGATGGATATTGCGCTAAGGCATATAAAATCACGGCGGCGCCAGACATTTTTTTCTGTCATAGCTGTTGCGCTTGCAGTGGCAATGATCATTATCTTCATGTCAATGCTGAGCGGATTTACGAAGAATATCATCGAAGTGACCGTAGAGAACCGGCCCCACATCACTGTTTCGCCCAAAGTGAAAGAGGATTACATATATCTGTATCATGGACTTACGAATTTTATTATGGCACAGGTTGGAGTGATGGCTGTATCCCCTTATTACCAGGGTCAGGCGGCCCTGCAGTACAGGCATAAAGCCGAAGGGGTGGCATTATTCGGGGTTATTCCGGAATATGAAGAGCGTGTAGTACAGAAGGAAAAACACATGATCATCGGGGATTTCAAATCTCTTGCCGTTCCGGGCAATCATATCATCCTCGGATCAAAACTGGCCAGCAATCTCGGTGTGAACGTTAGCGACACGGTAACTGCCAGGTTT
>Ga0172443_1064_pt1 | contig 24978 bp, 26 predicted proteins | sample MayberryNE_Catta_6_FD_114741 | JGI IMG/M metagenome (GOLD analysis project Ga0172443, IMG submission 114741) | reverse complement strand
CAACCATTTTGAATGGGGTGGATTACGCTTTGAGGTGGTGGATATGGATAAGAACCGGATAGATAAGGTACTGGTCATGCCTGCCCGGAAGGCGCCTCCCGTTCAGCAAAATAAATAATAATTTTTAGATACAAGTCACAGAGATAAAATCTTAGTTTTCATAAAATATGACAAAATGCCCCCTATGCGAAACAGAGATGAGAAAAGAACGTAAGGAGTTAGAAAAAGGCGTATGGGCTGCTGTTGAGGTCTGCCTTCAATGCAAAGATGAATGGATAGATGAAAAAGAACACGACAAACTTGTGGATATTTTCAAGCGCAAAACCTTCAACCTTGGGGGCAGTATCGCAGTCAGGATACCAAAGGAAATAGCAGATGGCCCTTTCCATACGAGAGGGAACCGAAGTAAACTTCTCAGTACAGGATAAAAAGATAATAATATCCAAGGCACCTGCATAAGCCTGCATTTTCCAGTTATTTAAACAGAAGTCGTTGACTTTCTTTTCTTCCCTTCATGCATCTTCTTGATCTCTTCTTCGGCTGCCTGCAATTTTACCTTATTATCCTCATATATCCTTGAAACATTCTCGGAAGCCCTCTCAAGTCTCTTCTTCAGGACAAGCAGTTCTTGTGTGGAAAGGTTATAATTCGGGGTGTTCTCGATCCACAACTGCTCTATATCAATGAGTGCGTTGATTGCAGCCTTGGTCCTGTTTATTGTGTTCTCGTCCATGAGGTGAAATTAAACTTTTTCTTAGATTAAAGTTTGCATCAGATCAAATGTTCAGCTATGCCCTGGGAGATAACATGGTCACAGTAGATACACCTTAGCTCTACCGGCTTCTTATTGACCGTGAATTTTGAAATAACAGGCTCGCTAGTGTTGGAAATACAGTTTGGATTATCGCATTTCATCACACCTTCAAGGCGTTCGGGAAGCTCTACCCTGTGTTTGGCAATGACCCCAAAATCCCTGATTATGTTGATGGTGGCATTTGGTGCTATGAGTGAAACCCTGTCCACCTCTTCCTCCTTAAGCTCCCTGTCTTCGATCTTGACAATATCCTTGCTTCCCAGGACACCGCTTGGCACATTCATGGCAACGCTGACCACAGCGGTCGTGGTCCCCGATATCCCCAGTATCTTCAGTACATTGAGCGCCTGGCCTGCCGTAATATGGTCGATGACCGTCCCGTGTTTGATAGGGCGCACACGCATGCCTTTCTTCAATGAACCATCAGAAGTATTTTTTTCCGATTCATTTTGTTTCATGATCCTCCATCGCCATTGCAAGAAGTGTCATCCTGACAGGGACACCGTAAAATGATTGTTCGAAATACCGCGCATATTTTGTCCTGTCAACCGCCGGGTCGATCTCATCCACACGCGGCAGCGGATGCATAATTATGAGATTCTCGCGTGCTTTTTTAAGCAGCTCCTCTGTCACCCTGTATATCCCCGCCACTTTCTGGTATTCTGCCGTATCCGGGAAGCGTTCTTTCTGGATCCTTGTAACATACAATACATCAATATCCCCCATTATATCCTCGATATTTGCGGTCTCGCTGATGCTTGCACCCTGCTTTTTGAGATCTTTCTTTATCACATCAGGCATCTGCAGCTGCTTTGGTGAAATCAGTATCATGCTGGCATGATACAGGGATAAAGCATAAGCAAGTGAATGGACCGTCCTTCCGTACTTGAGGTCCCCGACAATTGCGATCCGCAGATTTGAGAGGCTGCTCTCGCGCATTATCGTATAAAGGTCAAGAAGCGTTTGCGTGGGATGATGCCCCGCTCCGTCCCCTGCATTTATTATAGGAACGTTTGAAAATTCTGCTGCCATCCGCGCAGCACCTTCCCTGGGATGCCTCAATACAATAGCATCGGCATATTTTTCTATTACCCTGATAGTATCCGCAAGCGTTTCTCCTTTTGCAGCCGAGCTTTTTTCAACCGGGCCAAGGTCGATTACCTCCCCACCAAGCCTTTTCATAGCTGTTTCAAAAGATAAGCGTGTGCGGGTGCTTGGCTCATAAAAAAGTGTTGCCAGTACTTTGCCGGATAAAAGGGATGATTTTTTGCCCCTTGCTATCTGTTCAAAATCCTTTGCTTTTTTCAGGATAATATCAATCTCATCACTTGAAAAATCCTTCATTGAGATGATATGTCTTAACATCACATCCAATAAGCAACATTGAAATTTAAATATATCTTCGAATCATCCACTTCCTTAGTTCATCAGCCACAAGCAGGAATGCAGCAAATGGCAAAAGGAAGAGCCAGTCCATCCTATCAAGGGCGGCCGTCCCGAATATATTCTGGAGGGGCGGTGCATACACTACGAGCAGCAGCAGGATTATTTCTAAAGTTATGCCGAAAAGCAGGTATCTGTTAGTGAAGATGCCGGCTTTTAACAACGATTCCTTTGTTGTCCTGCAGGCAAGGCTATTTGCCACCTGGGTTACAACAATAGCAGCAAGTGTGATGGTTGTAGCTTTAAGATAAAGCGGATCTGTTTCCGGAAGGATCATCCCATAGCTCCAGCCGCCGCTTTTTAGCACATAATAATAACCGCTTATGGCTGCTATGGCCTCTATGAGCCCGGTAAAAAAATATGAGCGAAGAAATATCGGCCTTGTAAGTATCCTCTCGTCTCTCCCGCGAGGGGGCCGGGCCATCACATCGGGCTCAGGTTTTTCAGCTCCGAGAGCCAGAGCCGGTGCCATATCTGTGCCAAGGTCAATGAAAAGGATCTGGATCACGGTGAGGGGCAATGGTATTCGAAGGAGTACGAAAAGCAGGAAAGGTACCATTTCAGGAACAAGATGTGAAAGGATATATGTTATGAAGCGGCGGATGTTATCAAAGACCGCTCTTCCTTCCTCTATTGCCAGAACGATGGTGGCGAAATTGTCATCAATCAGTATCATATCCGCCGATTCTCTTGCAACATCCGTTCCCGTCTTTCCCATAGCTACCCCGATATCTGCTTCCTTAAGGGCGGGCGCATCGTTTACCCCATCTCCTGTTACTGCCACTGTCTCACCCAGATCTTTAAGGGTTCGCACTATGCGAAGCTTGTGCGCAGGGGATGCCCTTGCAAATATAACATCACTATGAAGTACTTTTTCAAGCTCTTTCCTTTTCATCTTATCAAGTTCGATGCCGGTGATCACCCGCGGATCTTCGGCTATTCCAACATCTCTTGATATTGCTTTCGCTGTAAGCGGATTATCCCCTGTTATTATAATTATCCTTACTCCTGCTTTTTTACATTTTTCAACCGCCAGGGGCACTTCAGGGCGGGGCGGGTCTCTCAGTGCCGCAAGTCCGAGAAATACCAGGTCTTCTTCAAGAGTCTCCCTTCTGTATTCATTTTCAATGCGTTTTTCTGCAAAAGCGATCACACGCATGCCTTTTCCAGCATAATCCGATACCTGCGCCTCTATGCGGCGCCTGTCTTCGACATTCAGGGTCTTTACTTCTTTTTCAGATGAGATATGCGTGCATTTTGTAAGTATGACTTCCGGGGCACCTTTTGCATACACCATATTGGTTTTTTCTTTCCTGTTCACTGTGCTCATCATCTTTCGCTCAGGAGAGAATGCGATCTCATTAAGCCGTTCCCATCCTTTTCCCTCATCGCCAAGTTTTGCACCCCTAAGGAGTGCGACTTCTGTCGGGTCTCCCATCACTTCTTTCCCGTTTATCTTTGCATTATTACATAAAATCGCAGCTAATAGTAACTCACCGGTCCTGGCCTGCGTCGCTCTTATGCTCTGGTGGGGTATGTAAAGATGTTCGAGACTCATCCTGTTCAATGTGATTGTTCCTGTTTTATCAGTGCATATCACGGTTGCGCTCCCCAGTGTTTCCACAGAGGACAATCTTTTTATCAGGGCATTCTTTTTTGCCATTCTCTGGCTCGCCATTGAAAGAGAGAGAGTGACCGTGGGCAGCAATCCTTCCGGGACATTTGCTATGATAATGCCTATGGCAAAGAGAAAACTATTAAAAAAGGTTATGCCGATAAAACGCCCGATGATGAAAAATCCTACACCGAGCACAACAGATATGATAGTTATTACACGGATAACATGGGTCAGTTCACGCTGTAGAGGCGTGGGCGTTTCCCCCACTTCCTGTGAAAGATGCGCTATCTTCCCGAACTCTGTCGCAGTGCCTGTTGCAAAAACCGCGGCGATACCATGTCCTTTTAAAACCGTAGTACCTGAATAAACTATATTGGCAGGATCCACATCCCCCTCTTGTGGTGATCCATTCCTTAACTGGGGCTCGGATTCTCCGGTAAGAGCCGAATTATCCAAGGCAAGGTCAACAGCTTCGATTACACGCGCGTCGGCCGGCACATGCATACCTTCCGTAAGGGTAATGATATCTCCGGGAACGATCTGTTTTACAGGTAATTGTATTTCTTTGCCATCCCTTATTACCGATGCCATGTGAGGTATCATTTTTTCCAGGGCATCGAAGGCTTTTTCAGCGCGGTATTCCTGAAAAAATGCAAATAAAGCGTTTATGAATATTACACTGATTATTGCGTATCCGAGATTTGCCATGGTCTCATCGTTTGTGAGCCTGCTTGCAATAATGGAAAGCGCCCCTGCTATCCATAGTAATATCGCAAACCAGTTCCCAAAATAGTACAAAAACTTGATGAGATGAATTTTTTTCCTTTCTGGCAGTGCATTTTCCCCGATATCAAGAAGCCGTGTTCTTGCCTCTTCATCCGCCAATCCCTGTTCCGTAGTTCTGAGTTCTTGAAGTACTTCTTCTTTTGTCAGGGCCCAAACCTTCATCGCCTGGGCCTCCAGACCAACACATCGCACAGACTTCCGGATAATATCTGTTCTATCCGGTTGCCCGTCACAACTTGTTTTAAGATATTTACCCTGTTTGCAGCGATAAGAAGGATACTATGTTTCCCTATCGCTACTTCTTTTATTATGGCATCTTTGCTTTTCTCTGCAATAACAGCCCTCACTTCGGCTTCAATGCCCTGTTCCTTCAATGCATTTACAACCGGTATCAGGGATTCTTCGCCATGGGAGCGCAATCTGTACAGTATATCCCATGGAAGTTCATACCATTGGCGCTGCTCTATTATATTTAATATTTCAACACTAAGGTTATAGAATTTCGCAAGTCCTGCCGTGATCATTATTTGTTCATCAAGGTCATAATGCCTGCGCTCAATCGGTGTGAGGAGGCTTTTGCCTTTCATAGTTATCCCTGCCGGCTTTGCCGCGATCACGGAACATGAGGCTTTCTGCATAAGTTCCTGGGCCGTGCTCCTCACGAACAACCGGTAATCACTGTGACGGGTAGCAGTAACTAACAGATCAGCATGTTCTGCGTAAATAGTTGCAAGTATTGTCTTAATGACCTCCCCTTTCCTTACTATCCCCCTTGCATTCACGCCGTATTTTTTAGCATGGTTCACGATGTGATTGACAGAAGATGAGAGTTTCTCCAGGTCCACTTCTCCTGCATCCACAGCAAGTACCACAAGCTCGCTGTTGCCTGAGGCCGCGATTGCTACTGCGTGATGTGCTGCAAGTTCGGAATTGAATGATGCATTAACTGCGACAAGTATTTTCGGGAACAATCTAACCCCCCTTTATGGATATAAGTATCCTGTTTATAAATTGTTATCTGATATTATGAATCTTACTTATCGGTAGGCTTGGATAAGAGGAAGTATCGTAATTCTGGCGCTGCGTATTATTATCTTATGAAGAAATGGCTTTTAAAGATAGACTGACCAAAAACTAAATAAATAGAGAATAGCATTTAAATATATGGATACGGATAGGAGCAAAAATGTCTATAAATGAATTGATGTTATTAGTATTTCTGATCAATCTTCCGTTCGGATATATCCGAAGCAGGGCCACAAAGTTCTCAAGAAAATGGATGATGGCCGTACATATCCCGGTCCCATTTGTATTCTTATTAAGGATATTCTCAGGTTTCAACTGGACAGTTATACCATTGCTTGTATTATCTGATGTGGCAGGACAGATCGCCGGCGGAAAATTAAGGCGATGATCCACTAACTTTGATCCTGCTGGTATTTTGGTTTATAAAATAGAACGAATCTATATTCCGATGGCTCACGGTCCATTTTACGGTAGAGCAGATAATCAAGTGTGATATCCGATTCCTTGAACCAGTACCATGACATCTTTGCGCTTTCCAGCCTCTCATAATCTGTGCGCAGGTGACGCTTTACGATATCAGCTTCAGATTCAGCCTCATCCCCGTCATGAGCGATTATCAAAGGCGCATCGAGTGTTGAATTGATATTCACCCTCCATTGAATATTATCAAAATGGCGCATGTACCACAGGAACTGGGTTTCCAGTTCCCCATCGGTAAGCTGGATCCTGGTTGAATTTCCCTCATATTGGGATGAAATCTCATTGATCTTATCAAGGAACAATTCAAATTTCTGCGGCGGCTGTGCCGCCTGGATAAGAGGTTCGGCAGGGTCTGTATAATTTCTAAAATTCAATTCCATACTTGAGTATATGAAAAAAGATGACGTCAGGATAATAATAACGACTGTGATAATACTGTTGTGGGAATTTAATTTCAGTCCCTGAAAAATTTCATTCAAGTAAATTGCAGCAATTATTGCAAGGGGAAGCAGCGGATTAAGTATAAGCCATGGTACCTTTTCCTGGACGTAAGAATATATAAAGAAATTAGTAAGCGCCCAGTATGCCAGGAAAGCAACAAATAGGTTTTTTGATCTCAATACGGTCAGGATCGCAAAAACCAATAATGGTATAAAAACGATTATCGAAGCGGGTAGATAAGATACAGGCAGGAACCTGCTTGATTCCGGATATGTTTTCAATGCCAGATAAAAAATATCAATAATCATCCAGTAGATAATAAAAAATGTCAATATCTTTATTTTCTTACTTTCAGAAAAATTATAATGTGCAATTCCCAGAATGCCAAAAACAAGTATTGGGAGTTCATATAGGGCAATGATTGGCAGGTAGAAAAAGAAAGGTCCGCCCATACGTTCGATCCTGTGCATCTCGTACCAGTGCAAAACCGCTTTCATGAATGCATTTTTCATCCCTGTCAGATCGAGGAAATTTCCGGTGTAATATAATGAGAAAAAAACAATGAATATAGAAAAGAATAATAGCAATTCAGCAAACAAAACCAGGATTTTGGCATCAAGACGTTTTACTTTTCCAATCAAGCCAATATGCCATTTTTCTCGTATGATAATAAGAAACAGGAATAAGAATATCAGCGCTATCGTGATGTATGCATTTTCTTTAAGCGCAGCCAGTGATGCCAGAGCCAGTGCCCCGGTAATTATGTAAAAAAATCTCAATAAAGGATAGCGTCCCAGACCGAGAACGATAATGATTAATGCAATTAAAACGATTGAAAGAAAATATAATCCGTTTAAGGTTAAAAACGATAACAGCCAGATATATAAACCTGGAATTATCCAGATAATTCCTGTGAACAATATTATTAATATTATTACATATAAATAGGGCTTTCGAATCCCGGTATTTTCTTCATCCGGAGAATAAACATTAGAATAATTCTCAACAAATTTGATTGCACAGATCAGTAATAAGAGGGAAAAAAAGGACATGAATACATCTTCCCTGTAAAAACGGGAATAATACAAGAAGGATGGCGAAAATGCAAGAAAAAAAGCGCATATCAGAGTTCCGGTGTTCCCGGTATATTTCCTTAAGGGAAGTAAGAAAAATAGCATAGCTGATCCGAGAACCGCAGGAAGGAAACGAGCTGAATATACGGTGTCCCCGAATCTTTTAAATATTTCTGTTGTTGCGTAATACATGAAAGGCCCGTGGAATGCGGGATCATAAGTATAGCTATGCTTGCTGAATAAATTGTATGTATAGTAACCAACTGCAGCCTCATCGTGATGAAATACCCTTTCATCGAGCCTGTAGAATCTTAAGAAAAATGCAAGAGCTATTATGATAAAAAAACCAAGATAAAAAGCAAAATCCTTTTTATTCATCCTGCTCATCATAGTTTAAACTTATTCATAGCATTTATGGTTCTGGAAAAACATTCTGGGTTCATGCCAAAAATCAGGGTCAGGTTCTTCGCAAATTTCAGGGAATTCACAAAAACCAACGAGCTTGAGATAGAAGGGCTTACAGTCAGAGATATCCTTGGGAGGATTTGTAAAAATTTCCAGGGTCTTGAAAAAATTTTATATAAGGATGGGAATTTACAGCCTTATGTGATTATTTTCCTGAACGGGGAGAATGTTCTTGAATCGGGCGGGATGGATAAATCCCTGGAACCGGGTGATGAGATAGCTATTTTCCCTCCTGTATCGGGTGGATGATGTTTAAGAAAAGAATAAATGCGGAAGAAGCCAGGGAATTATTTCTTAATTCATTCAAACCTCTTTCGGAAATTGAGGTTTTACCTGTTGAAGCCTGTGATGAGCGGATAATTGCAGAAAATATAACCGCCTGCGTTGATGTGCCGCATTACCGGAGGGCTGCTATGGATGGATTTGCGGTCATTGCATCAGATACGCTTGGGGCTGGTCCGGATTCACCTGTTATGTTGAGATTATCAAATATCATAGAGAATGGCACCTGCATCCGGGTACATACCGGCTCACCGATGCCTGAGGGTGCGGATGCTGTCGTTATGATGGAAGATACTGTATTAAGAGGCGATAAGGTTGAGATATTTGCCCAGATTCATCCTTTCAAGAACGTCGGGGCAATAGGGGAGGATGTGCAAAAAGGCGATAATATCTTAAACGAAATGCACATGCTTCGACCGTGCGATATCGCTGTTCTTGCATCCCTTGGAATCGGGAAAATAAATGTTTTCAAACGGCCTGTTGTTGTCATAATCCCAACAGGTGAAGAACTTATCCCCAGGAATAAAAAAAGCCCGAAGGAAGGAGAGGTCTATGAAACGAACGGATTGATGTCTGCATTGTATATACGGAAATGGGGCGGCATCGCGCGACTGCTTGACATCGTGACCGATTCTCCCGAAAAAATAAAAGAGGCAATAATATCAAACCTTGATGCGGATATGATCTTAACAAGCGGCGGGACTTCAGTTGGAAAACGCGATTATGTTCCCGCGGTTGTGGGATCCCTTGGAAAGCTGCTTGTCCATGGTGTAGGCATCAGTCCGGGAAAACCTACTGCACTCGGGATAATCAATGGTAAACCGGTTGTATGTATGCCGGGATATCCTGTTGCGGGCATAGTGGCGCTATTTTATTTTGGGAAAGCCGCGTTCAGAAGGCTTGGGAGTATTCCTGACAGTCCTGAAAGGATAGTGCAGGCGGTGCTTTCAGGAAAGATCACAGGAAGAACAGGGTATAAAACATTTGCACGTGTAAAAATAGATAACGGCAAGGCCATTCCACTTGCAGTAACTGGAGCCGGGATATTAAGCTCAGTGTCTAAGGCTGATGGTTTTGTGATAATTCCTGAAAATATTGAAGGCCGAAATGCAGGTGAAGAAGTAGAAGTAATATTGATCGAATGACTTTTTTATACTTATTATCATTACAATTGTAAGCATTATTTTAATAATTTAACAGCAATTAATATATATAAATGGATCGTAATAGCATAATCCAGTATTAAATTGATAGGTGAATACAATATGGAAATAGTCGGAGTCAAATGCAAGAATTGCAGCACAGAAATATATATACAGCAAGACTATGTCAGAGATAATATGTTCTGCACATTGGGGTGCATGAATTCATATAAAAAAAATCATCGTAAGACGGATTCAAATTGACAGTATTTTTTTCTTTTTTCAAACTTTTAGGTCCGATTATATCACTATATCGGGAGTTCTATTTATTCATATATAGTTATAAAATATCTTTATTAAAAAAACGACTGAATAAAAAGTTATGGTTCCCTATATTTCAGCGAAAATATTGACTTTTTTGAAAGGTCTTGGCGAGAGAACTATAATAACCTTACTTCATTGCTTGTCTGTTCTAATACTAAACTATAAATAATATTCAGAGCATATCAAAGCACATTATTATAATGAGGTAGAGGTAATATGAAAAAGGGTAGGATATTAACCGGGATATATGGTCTTGATGATCTGATGGATGGGGGCTTCAGGGAAAATACGGTCAATTCAATATGTGGAGGACCCGGGGTCGGTAAAACAACTTTTGCATTGCAATACTCTCTTTTCGGCCTTGACCGCGGCGAAAAAGTTCTTTATGTTTCCTTTGAGATGTCTGAGCGGCAAATCATCCGTGATTGCAAAGACATAGGATGGGTGGCCATAAAAGATTATATTGATGATGGTGACCTGAAAATAGTCCATATTTTTGGAGAAGACCTCGAATTCCCTTCTCTTGATATAACGGAGATCATCAAGAAATCGATTCCCGGACACCATCCAAGAATAGTAATTGACCCTTTTACCTATCCTACATTTTATTCGGATAAAGAGAAAAGAAAATCGATAAGCACAATATTCCAGGATTTACGGACACTTGGGACCACACTGGTAGTTCTCGAAGAACCTTCAGATGGTTTTAGTGCCACCAATTATGGGATTCCGGGAGAAAATCCACATATGAACAGATTTTTAGCTACACCGTTGTATTTATCAGATACGGTTCTATTCTTGCAGAATCTTGGCTTTGGGGAAATGTATGATAGAACGATCAGGATAATGAAACACAGAGGGTCAAAACATGGTGAAGGAATATATCCTTATTCCATAGAAACCGGATTAGGAATAGTTCTCAGGGCTTCGAAAAAACAGATAGACCGGATTACACCAAAAACTAAATTCGATGATAAGTTTAAAGAGGCTCTTGAAAAAACAAAATCCATGGGAAAGCTGGGTGAAAAATTAGCAGTCAGGATCGAATCCCTGCGGAAAAACTGGATACATGATGAAAACCCGCAGCCAATTCTGGAACTTGTCCTGGAAGAATAGATAAAAAGCCATGAAAATAAAACTTGAAGATACCCTTGATCAACTTTATGAAATCGAGGGAATTGAAGCATGCATGCTTTACAGGATAGACGGAGTGCCAATAACCATAAGGGTTCCGGGTTATAGGGAATACCTTCTGGAAACCATGTTCTGGCTTGAAAAGCACATAAGTCGGGTGCTGGGGGAAATGAACCGTGAGGGGTTGAAGGAAACAATATTTTATTTCAGGAACAACCGCATCCTTATTGTCCCTTCCTCTAAATCCACTGTTCTGGTTACTATTGCCAAGGCGGAAGCAAATCAGCAGCTAATATCGCTTGAAGCGCTTCGTGCTACCAGGATTATAGAAGACAACATTTAAAAAGGTGGTAAAACGAAATCAATCACGTTTTTCAGCAATAGAAAAGATCATAAGCAAGCGGCTTATGACCTTGTTGAACAGGCGCGTTCGGGAACAGGTTTCAAGCCCGATCTTGTATTATTCTATGCAACTTTGAAATATAATGGGAATTACCAATCCATGCTTGACATTATCCATGAGGAATATGGAGACATACCGCAAATAGGTGCCTCTGTGGATGGTATGATCTATCCCGAAGACATGCGCACCGATGGGTCGGCTCTTGTGCTTTGCAAAGATGATGATGCACGGATGAGTGTCAAAGGTGTTAATGGAAAAGGTGTCATGAAATCTGCTGAAAAACTTGCAAAAATGATAAAATGCAGGAACGGATCGATCGTGTTGCATTTTCCTTTAGTTAGAGTGCCAAGCGTACTCAAATCAGCTGAGTTCTTTGCAAAAGGATATTATTACAGCAAATTATGTAAAGGAAAGACTATTGAAAAGCAGAAAGAATATTCAGGAAAATTCGCTGACTACTGTGACAAGGAAAATATTTTCTATCTGCCCCCCACGATCCTGGATATTTTTGCAAAGCATACAAATTATAAGGTGCCTATCATCGGCGTAAATGCGATGCATACGCATATGAGACTTAATTCTCCAAGCATATTCTGTAATTTTAAGGATATAGGAGGAGGGATTGCAGCTCTGGTAATCGAGAAACAGGGTATAAATACAATTTACGATGATATCTTTCCCGAAAAAGGAAATACAATAGAAGAAACCAGAAATATTGTCAGGGATGAATTCACTATCATCAAAAAATTCAAGGCAAATCATGAAAAAAATATCTTAATCTCCCTGGATGGTATTGCTCCGGTAGAAGCTGTGGAAAATCTAATATACGCCGCCGAGAAAAAAAAAGAAGAATTACTGGGGAAACTTGAAAGCGGAGATTATAAACTATATATACCTTATGAGCTTTTATTTTTTAATAAGAAAACAAACGGAGTTTTCCTGCTTGGAATAGGAGCATACTATCCTTTTGAAATGTTTCCATTTTTTGTGGATGTTTCGGATTATTCGGATAATGTTGCTCTTGTATATGAAATAATAGAAGATAAGTTCGAAGCCTTTATATCTTCATTAAATAATTTAAAATGTGATGACAGGTTTGCTTTTTTCTTCCTGGATGTGGGTGTTGCAACAGCTTTTGGGGAGAAAGTTTTTGAATATAAAGATAGAGTTAAACAATTGCTGGGAGAAAACTATTTTGGGATATTATCATGCGCCCCATCAGCATATATACCTTCGGAATTACAGACGAGGAATTATTTATCGGAATCAGGTAAAAATATTTTCTTTTCCAGCGCAGGTACAAATGCATGCCTGAAAATTTAAAATAAATTGCCAAACCCTAATAACAATACCGACGCATATGCAGAATAGCCCAGGGATTTAAGCGCTTTTAAATCTCCTGCATCCAGAGTCCATTTTTTTTTGTACATATGTGCAAAAGTATTTTTCAAAAAATAAGCAAACGGGATTATCATAATTAATATCCCATTATTAAAATAATTAATAGTGATCGGATTCAAAACAATAAAATAATACATGAACGTAAAATAACATGAATATCGAACCAATTTTGACGGGGAAAAAACCACCCCGAAAGTCTTCAAACCTGCTTTCCTGTCCCCGGATATATCCTTCAAATCTTTCAATAACAATCCCGATATGCTAAAGAACAGAAAAGCCGCCAAAACGATTTCTCCGATAATAGTCATATCCGAATATATTAACCATATACTCAGAGTATACATTGGCCATGCAATCCCATATGTTACCAGTTCTCCCATATAATGCTCTTTTAATCTGAAGCCTGTCACTTTTTTCAGGATCAGGTTATCCGAATAGCACCAGGTTGCTATTGCCCATATCAGGAAATATATATATATCGGTCTTTCGACTTTCAATGATATTTGATAGACTAAAAGGATAGAAATTGCATATAGCAAAATTGAAATAACAATAGCTTTTTTTTGCATTGAAGAATCTCCCGTTAAAATAGTCTTTTTCCCCTGTGCGATATCTTCCTTCAGGTCATTTGAATGATTCCATAAGTTAGAAGCGAAATTTGATAATAATGTGACAATTATCCCGATAAAGAGAAAAGGAATTTCATTATAGTATAAAACATGGCGCGATATTAAAAAAATGGCTATCGCAAAGAATGGAAATGGCGAAATAATAGTAGCCGGACTATTACAAAGTCTTAACAACCCAGCAAGATTTTTTAACACCATTTTTACTTCTAAGCAGCCCCAAGAACTACTCTCTTGAACATTTCCTCTGCTACTTTTTCTTCTTCAGCTCTTCCCTTTTTTTCAGTTTTTTCAGTCTTCATTTTCATGTCTCCTTTATTTTGACCCCTGTAGGGCAATCTGTCCAATGACGTGAGATAATATAAAATAACAGTAAATATAGTTTAGTAATTATATTAAGAACAACAGTTAAGGAACTTTGTTACGTGGCATTATTTATTTAAGTTCTTATTATCTGATAATATGTCAAAATTCGGAGAAACCGCAGATAGAATCCTTGAAATGCTCCATGATGGCGAGAAGGTAGATATTGCAGAAATAGAAAACAGGTTATCTTTACCAGATGCGGTGATTATTGATTTTATGAATGAGTTCGGTTTAATTGAATTCAATGAAGGAACTGTAAGGATCACAAAAACAGGATTAGAACTCCTGGATTAAAAAGTGGAAATTCTTAAGATTATGAATTTCATATTGCAGGCGCTATTTCTTATAGTATATTCCTAAATTGGAACCATGCTGCATGGTATTTGCCTGAACCTTTGTATCGGGGCTTCACATTGCAGGGTAATTTCCCTGGCTTTCTGCATTAGAGTCTCATCCTTCGGGACATTTTCATTGGTTTTTTGATTTGGGATTTCTAACTGCATAGTTAATTCTTTAGCTTTACCCAAAAAGACCTTTCCTTTATCTGATGTGAAATATTTATCAGATATATTCTCAATTAGTCCCTGTTTTTCAAGGAGTAAAAGGTATTTCGCTGCCAGCCTGAAATTCAGGTTTGACTTATAGACTATAGCTGTTTTGTTCACTCCGTTTTTTGCTACCTCTAATACCTCAACGACAATATCAATCCTGCTTCGCCTCATTTTTTACCATTCCATTGTTTCATATAGATACCAGTCTAGTATCATCATGATTATACTCATTACATATATGTCTTTCTATTTGTGAAATAAATCAAATGATTGAAAAATGATACAATACTTTGCCGAAAAATTATTTTCTCAAAGATATCTCTTTCATGAGTTCTTCTTTTGTTACTCTCCCTACAAAAACAACTTCCCCGTCGATAGCCACTGTCGGCACAGACATAATATTAAGCTCCGATGCCTTTTTCTTTCCTTCGGGGTATGAGATGTTTATTTCTTTGAATTTCATATTTTTAGGAAGAATTCCCATTAAAAGCTCCCTTAGTTGATGGCAGTCATGGCATGTATCGGAATAATAAAGTTCAACTGTAGTCATTTGTTTTTAGTATTATTTTATACTTTAATAAGGTTTGCATATATGCAATTCGGAAAACCTGTTAAGTACACGATTTCAATGTGGGGTCGCTGAGATTTGAACTCAGGTCTCATGCACCCCAAGCATGAAGGATGGACCAGGCTACCCTACGACCCCGCAGGTGTACAGCCTTAGATATCCTTACACTATTTTATTCTTTCCTATAATATCCGGAAACTCATGTATTTGGGATAATCCGAAGGCTAATATCCAGCCAGTTAGATGAATGTGTGAGCGCTCCTATGGAAATAACATCAACTCCCGTACTCCCATACTTATCCACGTTTTCAATGGATATACCCCCTGACGCCTCAAGGAGAACATCATCCCTCAATCCTTCCTCTTCAAGCATCCTTATCGCCTTTTGTATTTCATCTACGGTCATATTATCGAACATAATAATATCCACACCCATTTTTGCCGCGCGGACCGCATAATCCGCAGTTTCCACTTCAATTTCTATTTTTTTTGTAAAACTTGCCGTATTTTTGGCAGCTTTTATGGCTTTTTCAAGCCCGATGATAGCGATATGGTTATCTTTTATCATGACGGCATCAGAAAGATTGAACCTGTGAGTATCCCCGCCTCCGGCAAAAACACCTTTTTTTTCAAATTTTCGAAAACCAGGGGTCGTTTTCCTGGTGCATGCTATTCTTGGCCCTGCTGCTCTTTCCACAAACTGGCGCGTAAGAGTTGCTATCCCGCTCATTCTCCCCAGGAAATTCAATGCAAGCCTTTCTGCTTTAAGGATGGATCTTCCCCCGCCATCAAGGTGCAAGATAATATCGTTTTCCTTTATCAGGTCCCCGTCCTGGAAATCCGTAGTTGAAAATATTTCAAAATATTCAAATATTTGCGTGGCTTCAGATAGTCCTGCAATAATTCCAAATTCCCTGGAGAAAACTTCTGCCTGCACCCTGCAATCAGGAATTATATTGCATGAAACATCATCATAACCTATGTCTTCTTCAATAAAACGTTCCAATTCTGTCAATTGCATAATTAATCCCTATAATTAATTAGCAAGAAATTACTTATATGCTACTATTAAAGTATTAGAAAGCAAAACAGGGAATATATGCTTAAAATAGGAGTTATAGGTTGCGGGACCATAGGCGCCCTGATATGTAAAGCAATAGACGATGGGAGGATAAATGCACAACTTGCGGCTATTTATGACAGGAGCAGTGAAAATTATGAAAGATTGCTCCATTCGCTAAAAAATAAACCGGTATTGTCTATGCCCATAGAATTGATATCAAAAACAGATATTGTCGTGGAATGCGCTTCCCAGGGAGCCGTGCGCGAACTTGGACTTTCTGTCCTCAAGGGTGGAAAAGACCTTATGGTAATGAGTGTAGGGGCTTTTCTTGACAGGGATTTGTTGAAAGAATTCATTTTGACAGCTTCGAAAAACAATTGCCGGATATATATACCATCGGGAGCCATAGCAGGAATCGACGGTTTAAAATCGGCATCCATGGCATCAATATATAAGGTTTTACTCACAACCACCAAAAATCCGAAAGGATTAAGCGGTGCACCTTTCATAGTTGAAAATAAAATAGATCTTGGCTCTTTTCATGAAAAGACCATGATATTCGAAGGGAACGCCAGGGATGCTGTAAGGGCATTTCCGGCAAATGTGAATGTAGCAGCCTCCCTCAGCCTTGCAGGAATAGGGGCTGAAAAAACAAAAGTGAAGGTTTTTGTTGACCCTGAAGCTTCAAGGAATATTCATGAAATTACAGTTACCGGGGATTTTGGAACATTCACATCCCGCATTGAAAATGTCCCGTCTCCCGATAATCCAAGGACAAGTTTCCTTGCTGCGCTATCGGCTATCGCAACATTGAAAAAGATAACCGAACCCCTACAGATAGGGACATGAGATGTCTTTCCAGGGAATTTTCCAGATAATTTCAGAATTGAAAAGGAAGCTAATTTATATTGTCGCTGTATTCGGAGCAGGAGCACTCATCTCTTTTTCATATATGGGGGAGGTAATTAAAAAGATAGAATATGATATGTTCTGGAATATGAACATACCGGATAAACCCGATGCTTCAAAACAATTACTGGATATTTCCCATAACCTGGCAAACATATCCGCCAATATGGCAGAAAATAATTCCATGATCGCAGAGAACCTTACGAGGGCTTCTAATGAGATTTTAAACATTTCCCGGAATCTGAATTTATACAAGCCTAATATTGTTTACCTTACACCTATGGAAGTGCTGATGCTTGAGTTTAAGATGTCTCTTGTATTCGGTTTTCTTATCGCATCTCCTCTCATATTGTTTTATGCATACAGGGTGGCAAGAAGCAGGCTTTCCAGCCTTCCTTTTATCCGGGGGAAAAAACCCCTGGTTGTTACAGCAATAATTGCATCGATAGCACTGTTTTTGATAGGAGCCGGTTACGCATATTTCTATATGCTGCCATTTTTCCTGGATTTTCTTTATAAAGATGCATTGAGCCTCGGAATAAATGCGAATTTTTCAATTTATGAATTCATTTCTTTTGTTGTAATGACGACGGTCATCCTCGGAGTTGCTTTTGAATTGCCCGTGATATTGACTTTTCTTGTCCACCTGGGGGTCACATCGAGAAAGACTCTTTCTCATTACAGGAAACACGCATATATCATTCTATTAATAATCGCCGCATGGGTCACACCTGACCCGACCATGTTCACCCAGATCATGGTCGCACTGCCATTTATCGTGCTATATGAGGCAAGCCTGATAATAATGAGATTGACGGGAAAATGAGGTTACAGGAAATACCCGTAACTATATTGCCAAGAATGGTATTTACATATATCATTACTATTTTTTTAGTTTGTATATCCAGTAAGTTAAAGCTATAGTTATAAAAAAGAGCATTGCAAGTAATATTATATTATAAGAATCCGGCTTTTTCACAGTGTTTTTGGCGATTTCACCGGTCTTTATTGGCGATGGGCTGGAAGTAATTGTTTGCATAGCGTCCGGTTGTACAGGAATACGGTATATCACCTGAATATTTTCGGTAATATTATTCCCATTCGTATCCCATGCAGTTATTGTGATATTATTTGTCCCTTCTTGAAGCTTGACTATTTGATTCCATACTTCTGTTCCGGAAAAATTTCCATTTACCAGAACTTCATTAATTCCATTTTTATCAGAAGCAATACCTGAAATGTTAATTACCTGTGTTGAAAATATTTCACCGTGCACCGGTCTTTCAATTATTATCTGCGGGGGAACGGTATCAGGAACTTTAAAGATATGCCATGTGTCGCCTGATGCCGCATATATATAATCACCCGATGGATGGATTGCAATAGCGGTTCTATCTTTTACTTCGTTTATAAAAAATGTACCGGTGTTATTTGGTGCATAAGGGTTGCTAACATCCAGCAGGTTATATTCGGATGTCCCGTCTGCCCTGGCAAGATAAACATCATTTCCATATATCGCAATATCATATACATTTTTTCCAATAGAATGAAATACCTGCTTTGGATTTTCAGGATTGGATACATCAATAATATAAAATCCGACTCTTTTTTCCGCACTCAGGAATGCATAATTCCCGGAAACTTCAATTGATACCCCTGCCCATCCTTGAAGAGTTCCGCTAATATTTGATTTTAAGACATAGAACATTCCAGCAAGTTCCGGGTTTACCCGATTGCTGAAATTAAAAATGAGAAATCCGGTATTCGTATCAGCTACATACATATATTTTTCAGTTACTGCAACATCATTTGCATTGTCCAGATAGGTGATCTGGTGTGATTTTGTCGGGTTCTCAGGATCACTGATATTGAGCACATATATCCAACCCGGACCGGATGCCATGTACAGACGCTCTTCCAGAATAGAGATACCATAAACTTTACCATCAAAACCTGTCACTTTATTGACCGGCCTGGGCTTTTCAGGATTACTTACATTGTATACCAGCAATGAGTTTCCATCAGCTATAAACATGTAATTCTTATAGAATTCGGCATCGTGAGGTTCAAATGTTGTGAAACTGCCAACCTCGGTCAGGTTTTTCAGGGGTTCGCATTGTGCTGAACCAACGAGTAAACTAAATGCCAGGATAAATAAAAAAAAGCACCGGATCATAGTCCTCACAATTACATTATGGAGGCCGTTAATATTTATAATTTTCCGGCATTCTTTCGCATAGGCAGATACTCCTGCGTATGGCTTGAATACCCCATCAGGCACAATTTCAGTTTTCTTAATGAGATTTTTTGGTCTGTATGAATCCAATAAACCACAACTTATATTTTAATTGAAATACATTAGCACAAAAAAATAGATGTTGGTTCTTTAATTTTATGGCTACTAAACGTGACTATTACGAAATACTTGGCGTGGATAAAAAAGCATCAGCTGACGATATTAAATCATCATATCGCAAATTGGCAATGCAATATCACCCCGATAAGAACAAATCGCCGGACGCCGAGGAGAAATTCAAGGAAATATCAGAAGCTTATGCGGTGTTATCGGACGAGGGTAAAAGGCAGCAATATGACCAGTTCGGGCACGCGGGTATTGACCAGAGGTATTCGCAGGAAGATATTTTCAGGGGAGTGGATTTCGAGGACCTTTTCAGGGATATCGGAATGGGAGGACGCGGAAGGGGCGGGAGCATATTTGATGTGTTTTTCGGAGAAGGAGGGGGAAGGCATAACGGGCCAAGCAGGGGCAGAGATCTTCTTTACGAATTAGCAATAAATCTTGAAGATGCAGCCAATGGTAAAGCAGTGGAGCTTGAGGTCCCAAGGACTGAAACCTGCGAAGTATGTCATGGCAGCGGGGCAAGACCCGGGACATCTCCCAAAACGTGTTCGACCTGCCACGGCAGCGGCCAGGTCAGCAGGACACAGAATACGCCCTTTGGCAGGTTCATGACAACCTCAACTTGCGGGACATGCCGCGGGGCAGGAACTATTATCGATTCACCATGCACGACATGCCACGGCTCAGGTACTGTCCAGAGAAGACGTAAGATCGAAGTGAAAATCCCGCCGGGTGTTGATACCGGATCAAGGCTGCGGGTATCGGGGGAGGGCGAAGCGGGCGAGAAGGGCGGACCTCCGGGAGATCTCTATGTGGAAATCAATGTAAGACCCCATAATATTTTTACCCGGGAGGATAATGACCTTCTTATGGAAGCTACAATCAGCTTCACACAGGCTGCTCTTGGCGATGAAATAATTGTGCCAACTCTTGACGGGAAGGCGGAAATGAAGATCCCGGCAGGGACGCAGAACGGACAGGTGTTCCGACTTAAAGGCAAAGGGATACCCAGCCTTCATATGTCCGGGAAAGGCGACCAGCTTGTGAGAATCAAGGTCGCAGTACCTACAAAATTGACAGACAGGCAAAAAGACCTCTTGCGGGAATTTGCCCAGATAAGCGGGGAGAAGACAAAGAGCAAGAGCATTTTTGAAAAGGTGCGCGACCATATTTGAATATGTTATTAATGTAATGATTCCTCAAGCAAAGTAAGCGAGCGTATCCATTCCCCTTTTGGTTCTCTCCGTGTCCCTACCACAAGCCGTTTCATATTGCCAAGAGTTTCAACCATGCCGCGCGCTTCAATCCGCTCACCGCACATCGCCTGTCCTGCATAAGTATGCGTATAGGACAGCACATAACTTATCTCAGGATGGTCGATTTTATAGATAGCAGGGCTGTCAAATGCAAAATCAGCATTTGTGACAGTGGCCTCGATGGTCTTGGTTCCAATATCTGTTCCACGTAAACATTGCGCAACATCTTTCCAATCCCGGACATAAAGCAGGTCAAAATAAGTTCCTTCCACCATACCCCTGTTGCCTTTCCTGGATTCATGGATAAGGAATTCATGGAATGAAATATCGGGCCTGCGTTTCCTATATATTTCATGCCACATATCATCGCTTATTTCCGTGATCGGGTTTTTCTTTTCTTTTTCTTTCCTTATAATATCACGCGCGGTGAACCACGAACTTCCGTACACTATGAAATCGATATCAGATGACTCTATTTCAAGACCGGCAAGAAGAGACCCCGTCACACCCATATTATTAAGAGCCACCTGTTTTTCAAGCGATTTTACAATTGCCTTTACCTTTTCGTTTTTCTCTATGATCGATGGGAGTTTTTTTTCCGGAGAAAGTATCTCTTTAACCGAATCCCATGGCACGATATGAACATCGCTCACCCATTCGGGGCGGGCTTTTTTCATGAACACAAATGCATCATCGAAATCCATCTTACGATATTTTTTATCGGCACCCCTTGTGCCCATTGGATCCGGAACATACCTGAGGATTGAGCGGATGCCGTCCTTATGGCAGTAATCCGCGACTGCGAATATCCATTCATCATTTGTTACTATGAAATCCCGCAGACGTACAGGGAGCATCTTTGACTTGAGAGAATAGGGATTATATAAAGTATATCATTTGTCGCAACCGATTTTATATTTTTTCTGGCAAAGTCTTATATATTCTAAAGATAGTAATGATTCAAGATTATAGCTGTTCCGGGATCAGCATTTACAGCAGTGAAAGTTCATTATATTTTCTGCAGTTATGTTTGCCCTAGCAGACGATAATCGAATGTAAGGATGTGTAAACGTGAGTGAATATCAGGAAAAAGTTGCTCCGGTAAAAGTCGGAGAAAGTTATGATGTATCGATAGACGATATTGCAAAAGAAGGCGACGGTATTGCCCGGGTTGAGGGCTTCGTCATTTTCGTACCGCAGACAAAAGTCGGCGATAAAGTAAAGATTAAAGTCAATAAAGTAATGCGCAAATTCGCGATCGCAGAAAAAACAGAATAATATTTTTTCTGTTTTTACTTTAAATCATAATTCTTTTGCCGCTTTTGCGGCATTTTTTCGTATATCATTAAAAAAGTTCATAAGTGAATACTTGACCCGCTCGGGTTCCACGTCTATGATCTCTGCTCTTTCTTCATCGGGGAAAAATTTGAAAACTGAATATTTACCATAACGCTTTACGGATGTGGAAGTATAACGCCCATCAAGCAGCACGCGGGCCCCATAATCTCCAGGTGACCGCACCACTCGCCCGATAGCCTGCCTCACCTTTCTTATGGTGGGGATCTCGATGGCATATTCCCAGCCGTGCCCGAATTCCGCGTCATATGCCGATTCCACCGCACGGGTCCTGTCATTCAAGGCAGGGTATCCAACGCCCACTATGACTACCGTCCTTCCCCGGCCATTCTTATAATCAACGCCTTCTGTGAGAGTTCCCCACATATAGGATATAAGCACGGCTTTTTTCCCGGATTCACCCAGCCTGAAGAATTCATCCCTTATCTGCTGCGCCGAAACCCCGACCTCGTCAAGGAATACCGGACAATCGCATTTGATTCTGTTCTTATACTGGGTGGCCTCAAAAAAGCTGGGGAAAAATATTAGCACATTCCCATCTGAATGTTCAATTATATCCGTCAGTACTTTTGTGATCACCTCTTTTGCCTGCGGGCTGTCCCTGTCCTTTGCAAAAAGAGCAGGAACAGATACTGCAATGGTAAGGCGCTTTTCTTTCGGGAAAGTCAGGCCGAAAGACAGTTCACGCGTCTGACGTGAAATTCCAAGTGTGGCTTTAATTGTCTCAAAGGGGGCAAGTGTCGCAGACATGAGGATCGCGCTATGGACAGAATTAAATAAAGGCGCTGTGACATTTTTAGGGATACAGGTAAATAGTTCAAGCCTTCCCGAAATCTCAGAATTATGCCGCCTGACGCCAAGAATAGGATAATAGCTTTTATCCTTTGAGTATTTCAGATAATTTGACAGGAATGCTGCCGCGGTCAAGCTGCTGCATATTTTCTTGACCGGGCTTTTTCCCTCATTGAATTGCTTTTCATAAAAAGCATCAATAACCAATCCGAAACTCCTCAAACGCTCGATGGCCTCATCAGGCTTTTTAATTCCTGCTTTCCCAAAAGCTGCAATTAGTTTTTCCCTGAACATATCGGTTCGCTCTTGCGGATCCGCTATCCGCAGGTCATACCAGTCCTTTCCCACTCTTTCGCGTTCACCGAATTTTTTATCAAGTATGATATTATATGTCGTTCTTAATGTATCAAGAAAAACCCTGAGTAACGTTTGCACATCTTCCGAAAGGGAAGTTTCCTCATTTGCAGTGATCTCATCAAGAGCCCTGTTAAGGGTAAATTCGGTGAGCGTCATGGATGAATGGGAGCGAGCTGCGGATTCGATATTGTGCGCCTCATCGAAGATTGTGATAATATCCCCCAGGCTTTTATCCAGCCAGCCAAGTACATTTGTGCGGATATCTTCATTCAGGAAATGGTGATAATTGCATATCAAAAGGTCTGCTTCTTTCATGTAGCGTTTTAACAGCTCATACCCGCAGGCATCATTTGATAATGCCCAGTCCGCCACTTCTTCAGGGGTGCGAACGCCGCCGAATAGCCACGCCCGGAAATCATCTGTGTCACTTTTTAGTAGTTTATGAAGATAGTCGCATGAATTTTTCCTTGTATCATGGAGCTGTTTTTCTTCAATATCAAATTCCCGGCTCAATTCCCTTTGAACCTTGATAAGATCAGTATCCTTATCTCTTTTTAACCTGTCCCTGACAGATTGTATCTCGTTTTTTAATTGTCCGAAGTCTTTTTCCTGCTCCATCAGTTTATAGGTATTATCCCTCAGCAGGCTGCATGTATCATAATCCATATTCGGCTTGGGGCACATCAGCATTTTACCTTTAAGGACAACAACCTTGATATCCGTATGTTTTTTTATTTCCCTTGCCTCTTCAATGAACTGCGCCATCTGCTGGTGGACATTAGTGGCAATGACCACGGTTTTTTTCTCCATTTTCCCGATATGGAGCGCAGGTGCAAGAGAACTCAGGGTTTTACCCGTACCGCATGCCCCTTCGAATAAAACGACATGTTTTTTTACCAGTGCCTCGTGAATGGCCTGCATCGCTTCCAGTTGATTGGGATAGCATGATTTTTTAGGGAAATAGCGAAGATAGTCCTGTTTCATCGACGACTATAGGATTCGACATATTATAAACAGTACGATTGTTCGATACTCATTGAATCATCTGTTTATAAAAATATAGTAGTACGAAAATGCTATCCTGTTAGTACCAGCATTTATATCAGTACTACTACTATTTAATCTTAATAAAAATGGAAACTAATAATAAGGGGGAAAAAATGAACTCAATGGCTGTAGTAAGGGCAGATGATGCATCTAAAGTTAAAATAGCATTGTATGATCTGGTCAGATATGCGAATTTGACTTTTTCAGACCAGGCAAGAAAATTAGAACCGACTTTTGCAGATAACATCCTGACTCATATAATGAAAAGTCCATTAAGGGCGTGTTGTTCATCCGCTGCAATAGTCCCGCTTGAAGACCAGGCAAGTGTCGCAATAGGGAGGCTCCGTAAGATCCATCCGCCTGCTCATGTGATAATTGTAAGTCCAAGGCATGAAATATATCACGAATTGGTAAATTATGTTGATATTTTGCCTGAGATAGATATTTCGTTTGAGCAAAATTTCGGGTTTGAACCTGTCCGCGAGACTGCGGAAGTTTGAAATAGATAAATGTGTCATCTGTTAGAGAAAAATCCGGACATAGAACACGGATGACGCGGATTACACGGATATGTGAAATCCGTCATGTAATTTGACAAAGCTTGCACTTAAAGTCCACAATCTGCACCTAAAAGCCTAATTTTAACTTTTTTTGATGGGTTGTTAGAAAACCAGTATATTTTAATTAGAATGTTGCCGTAATAGTATTTATGAGATGGTTAAAAATGCCCTTATTACCCAATTATTCAACACTTGTTAGGTTGAAATAAGTATGCGGGAATCCGGGATGGCTGGTATTCCGCCGGCATTTTGTATCACCTGTTAATATGAAAGCATTGCAGATTATCATTGACATCAAAGGTTTTTTTGAAAATCAGAAGGGTTTAAAACCTC
>Ga0172443_1063_pt1 | contig 25107 bp, 42 predicted proteins | sample MayberryNE_Catta_6_FD_114741 | JGI IMG/M metagenome (GOLD analysis project Ga0172443, IMG submission 114741) | reverse complement strand
ATTTATAAAACTGTGCCATATAAATTTATGTGTATTATATTATTTACCGGGTTGGTAATAACACATATGATAACACCCATGCTGATTATATCAATTTTAATTTTATCCGCATTATTTTTGTCAAGTAATAGGAAACATCTGCACAAACTGATTTTAGTATGTATAATAATATTGGCTGTTTGGACGATTTACGGAGCATCTAATTATTTTAATTCATATTTATTAGATTTTTATGATAAATCTTATAAAATGGATTTAATTTTTGAACAGAATCTGGAAAAAAGAATAACTGGTTCACCAGCACATGTGATTGTATCACAACTGATGATATTTACGACTTTGATTTCCGTAGGCTTCGCTGCAATGGGAATTATTCTATCATATTATAAAAAAGATAAATTATATTTTACTAATATAAGATTGCTTACTATGGTTGGTGCAATTTTTGCCTCGGCACCATCATCTCCATATGGTGGAGAATTGATCATGAGAATATTTTTATTTATGCTTCCATTTTTATCATTTTTCATATCTCAATTATTAATAAATTTAAATACAAAAATAATCCTGATATTATTTCTTGTTATAATGACTCCATTGAATATTATTACACATTATGGAAATGAAAAATATGATTATGTATCCAAAGCAGAAATAATATCATATGACTTTCTTTACGATAAAATTGATAATGGATATATTACGGGAGGTTTTCCATTATATGCTTACAAATTTCCAGAAAGATATAATTTTTTGGATTTTAAAGATATGGAATGGGATGGTAAAGAATATACTGTAAAAACAGGCAGACATTATAATATAGCAATATCTCGAGGAGATAAAGAGGAATTTGAGATATTTTATAATAATAAATCATTCATCGAAAATCTCGAAAGCAATATAATGAGAAGTAATAATTATATGCATATATATTCTAATATAGATATGGATATATACGGGATTGTTAAAAAATAAATATCACCGAATAATGGCTCAATAGCGCTTCCAGGTGTGGGAAAAGAGGGAGGTGGAAATTACAGGTAAAAATAGATTTCTAAATATACTTAATGTATGGAATGTGGATGTCATCCTTTTTATTCTTACTTTTAATATTAAATGATAAAAATGGAAGATGTGAAAAATATGAACAATTATGAAAATACAAAGGTAAGTATTGTTGTTAGTACTTATTCAAAAGAAAGATACAATGATCTGGTAGATTTACTGGAAAAAATAGATTTGCAGACCTATAATAATATAGAAACAGTTGTTATAGTCGATAATAATATAGAATTATATAATATGATAGTTGAAAGACATAAGAATATAGAAGTTTTTCTTAATTCGGAACAAATAGGGCTATCATATAATAGAAATATGGGAATAATGAAGGCAACGGGGGATATTATTGCATTTATAGATGATGATGCAATTCCTAATGATAAATGGGTAGAAAATATATCCAGGACATTTAATGTTAATGATGAAATTGGAGCGGTAACAGGCTGTATGATTCCTCAATGGAGACAAAAAAATAATTCAGTAGTTTGGTTTCCTAAAGAATTATTTTGGATGATAGGATGTTCATATATAATGACCCCGGATCATCAATGTGAAGTGGAAAGAGGATTTGGCTCCAATATGGCAATTAAGAAAAATGTTTTTGATGAAGTAGGTTTGTTTAATACAGAATTAGGAGTGAAAGGCAAAAAATGGGCGGGAGGTGAAGATACGGATATGTATCTCAGGATTAAAGACAATAACAAGAGAATTATGTTTAATCCGGATATAAAGGTATTCCACAAAGTTGATGAGTCCAGGATTAGTCTGGCTAATATAATGAAAAGAGCTTTTAATGGTGGATTTTCAGTGGCTATGATGAAATCTATATGTAAATATAACATGAAAATCTCAACCGAAAATGATTATCTTAAGAAACTTTTTTTTGAATTCTATCCGTCTAAATTGAAAAGTTTGTTCATAAATCCATCGATTTTACCATTAAAACAAATGACCACAGTTTCTATGGTAATAATATTGGAAGGTATTGGATATTTGTGGTATAAAATGAAAAAAATGACATAATATGAAAAAAATATATAATTTATTTCACGATTCTTTTATCAAAAATTCAATTTATTTGATGCTGACAAATTTTATCACCTGTTTTATAGGATTTTTCTTCTGGATTATTGCTGCAAAATATTATTCTACAAACGATATAGGCATAACTTCAGCAATATTCTCGAGTGTTACTTTGATTTCAATGATTGGATCTCTTGGACTTAACCGGGCATTAATGTATTATTTACCAAGGGGCGAGAACAGAGAAAAAATAATCAACACATGTTTGACAACAGGTACAGTTGCATCAATATTATTTTCGTTAGTATTTATATCAGGGCTTAAAATCTGGTCTCCAGGATTAATGGATATTTTGAACAATTATAAAAATATAATAATATTTATAATTATTACGGTATCACTATCGTTTTCTGGATTAATGGGAGCTGTGTTAACAGCGGGCAAACGATCATCATTTCAAATGATCAAAGAATCTATTTATCATCTTATTAAAATATTTCCACTTTTTATTTTTATAGATTACGGAGCAATTGGTATTCTTCTATCTTTAATAATAGGATTAGGAATTTCAATGCTTGTAGGATTAATTTTAATGCATCAAGTTTGGAATCATTATCCAAAATTTAGAATAGATCCTATAATTAAAAATATGGCAAGTTTTTCTGCTGGTAATTATATTTCTGATATTCTCAATAACTTGCCCAAATTAGTTCTTCCTATTTTAATATTAAATTTAATTTCTGCAGAATCAGCAGGCTATTTTTATATAGCGATAATGGTAGCAGGTCTGTTATATGGAATTTCTCAAGGAATAGCAAATTCATTCCTGGTGGAATCCACAGATGAAAATAAACTTTGGTTTAATATTGACAGATCAATCAGACTCAATATAATACTGGTGATCCCTAGCATAATAGTTCTTGTGATTTTCGGAAAGTTCATCTTGAATATGTTTAACCCGAGTTATGCCGAGAATGCTACTATATCCATGATCATTTTGACAATAACAAGTTTACCTCTATCGCTAGTAAATATATTTAATGCGGTAAGAAATGCACAAAATAGAGTAAGTAGTATGGTAAAGATGAATTTAATTATAGCTGTGGTAACCCTGATCCTATCTATCTTATTAATCAGATTCAATATAGAGGGAATTGCAATATCTTATTTAATAGCAAATATCATTGGTGCCATAATAGTGATAAATAGAATAAAAAGTCCAAAAGAATTTACATTGAGGCTCTTGAAGGATATTAAGAATGATGTCACATATTATATCAGATATGAAAATTTTCAGAATTCTGTGTTTACTTCAGGAAATAAAAAAGATTAGAAATAAAAATTAGAAGGTCTCCAAATATTGGTTTTTTAGTCAAAATTTGATATTGACGATTTCTTGCAGACTCCGGTGAGACTCTAAATTTATCTTGAATAAGTTGCCATAATTCAGTTCTATCCGACCCAAAATTAATTGTCCAGATTCCAACCCCTCCGAGGCCTTCTAATTCTACCAAATCATATTTTATACCTAATGAATCTATATCTTCATAATGAAACTGGTACCATTGTGAATCTTCTTGTCGGACATACCATGGAGTCTGCCATACAGGATCCCATTTTCTACTATAATTTCCGACCATCTGTATATAATCTTTATATGAAATATAATTAACACCACCGTTTATAGGAGAAAATCTGCTATTATCTATAGTAGCAAATTCATATCCATACCAGGGGATTCCTATAAGAAGTTTATTTCTATTCATAAGTTTTTTATAATGTTTAATACTATCATGGATGGCAATACCGTTATCTAATTGTATAGGCGCATTTGGACCTGAAACAGCTGACTGGGGTCCATATTGATCATAGCCCATTATCATTACATAATTTACTTTACTTTGTATTCTGGATACATCAAAAATTTTGTCCATATCTCTATAATTTAATCCTATGTTGATGCTTATACGATAATTGCTATTAACTTTTCTGAATTCATCGCTAAGATCGGCCACAAATTCTGTCATTAATTGTTTGTTTGGTTGGCCGTTTATTGAGTTGGTCACATTTAAACCTTCTAAATCGATATCTATACCGTCAAAGTCATACTTTTTAACCTCGTTCAAAAGGTTATTGATTGTTATTGTTCTGATTGTTTGATTTCCAAGGACAGAATCTTTAGATAATTCGTCTTTAGCTTGAAACATCAGAACCACTTTTACTTTTTTATCATGAGCATATGATATTAAATTCGACGGATCATTATTATTAATATGAATCAATGAACCGTTCGCGTCTATATCAACATGGGAATATACAATAGTATTCAACAAGTCATATCTAATATTTGTGTATTCATATACATCCCAACTATTATAAAAACCCTGAATTTCTTTTTCATTTACTTCAATACCACATAAATATATAATAACGAAAAAACAAACCATTGTAATTAATAAAAAAATATTCTTCTTCTTCTTTTGGCACGGACGTATCGGAGAAGTATATAACATAAATTCCGTCATATTTTTCTGCTCCCTTAAGTTTATCGTATCGATTTCATGTATATGGTACAATAAACTATGTACTTTAAATTCATTCCTAAAAAACTGGTAATAATCTCAAATTATTATACAAAAAAATAACACGACTGCACTTTATATGGATATTCATCTGCAAGTGAATGTGTTTTTTGATAAATTAAAAGCAGCGGAGTATTGAGACATTTATTCCGCTGCAATCTATGTTTAAACGTTATTCCATATGTGTTTGACTTCTATCAACTCTAACCTCATGTGTACACGCGAACATAGTCTATATCCAGATACACCGGCATAGTTGTACCGGTAGGGCATCCCGGCCATCTGCTTGCGCAGGAGCCAGCCCATGTACCGGCAGCGAATCCCATCTTCCTGGTGGCAAAATGCTGTGTTTGAGTTGCAATCAATTGATCATCAACATACCATTTTAATAGACCATTTTTCATTTCAACTGCATATTCATGGAATTGTGTGATGTCTGTCGAGTGAGAAATCTCTTCTGTTTTATCATTATTTGTTCCATCCCAGTGTTGAGTAAAAGTCACCTCATTGGTATTTGAACCGATTGCCTCGGCAAAATCAACCTCTGCTGTCCATATGTCATCGGCAGGCCACAGCAAAATATATGCCGTTGTACCTGCTCCGTTTGGAAATCTGGCTCTTGTTTCCCATCTTCCTTCGGACAATACATTTCCGGAAGGTGCAAAAATACTACCTATTCCTGCTCCAGCATAATTATGGTTTGCTAATTTACCACCATTTCCATACTGGTCAGTACTATAGCATGTTGTTGGGGTTCTCATGATCGCAAAGTGTGCTAATCCACCGCTTACAGTAAGCGCATTTGGCCGGAAACATGAATCGCCAAGCGGATAGGGTTCGGTTTCTCCTTCATATACTTCCCATTTACTTTTATTTATAGATGTTCCATCAAATTCATCACTCCAAACAAGATTCCATCCATTGTCAGTTGGCGTGGCAGGTGTTTGGGTCGGTGAGGGAGTAGGAGCAAGTGTTTGGGTCGGTGTGGAAGTGGGAGCAGGTACATTGGATTGTGTTATCCTAACATAGTTGAGATTACCAACCGAATATCTTCCACTCTTATCAAAGTATATTCTCATAATCTGTTGACCGGCATTTAATGATATTTTCTTCGTTAAAGTTGTCCATTTCCCATTTGATCCTGTATTCGGAATTGTCATCGATCCGGTTCTATCAATACCGTTAAACTCTATATGGAATGTACCACCTTTATCTTTGGATGCTACACGAGCCTCTAATACGTAATTACCGGATGATTGAACATTAATGGTATACTCTAACCACTCATCTGCTTTTATCCATCCGACATTATATCTTGAACCTTTATCCATTGAAGATTCTATATCTACTCCCTCATTTGTTCTATATTGGCCACCTCTATTTGATATTTCTGTGTCATGATACGCAACACCTTCTCCACCATTATCGAAATTTTCAGCTTGGACAGTTCCGGGAATAGAAACCATCGAACCATCATAAGGAGATTGAGGTGCGGCAAGAATAGCTGATGACTGAATAGTTAAACTCAAGATTATAGCAAAAATCAATACTATATTATTCTTCATATGAATAAAAAATGCTTTTATTCGATTTAATGCTGATTTAATATATGTAAAATTTTTCATATTATCACAATAATTTATTCATTAATAACCTATTTAATACAATTGATGATTTATATGGTTCATAATAGTTTTTATAGGTACTATACGAATTTTTAATCGATTAAATGCTTTATTTTTGTTTAATTAAGAAAAAGGGATCTTTATTTTATTTAAAATGAGTTTTAATTAATATACTTAAATAGAACAGTCTTACAGGCATTCCCACACCTTAATCCAGATTATATCTTTATTTAAACTTCATTTCTTCGAACCTGGTAAAAATTTATAATTAAGAATTAAATTTCTTAACTTCTTTATACCAGCTGCATGCCATACAGGTTGCATGCTTTTGGGCCTGTGTTCCCTGTACCTTGCCGCCGCAGAATGTTCCTGCGACCATCCAGCAATCCTGTCCATGGTGAGGATATGCAGGACAAACGCCCAATTCTCTTGCTTTACTTCCGGTAAGTTCTCTTTCACATTTCACTACTTCCCAACAATTTTTTGCATTCATAATATTTTATTCTGTCTTCACACATTAATTTAATCTGGTGTGAAAAAGATGTGAGATAGAATAATATGTTAAAACAAAACTCGATCCTCGAAATAAGTTGTGCAGGCTATTCAAAGCTGTACGAAACAAAAGGCAAGGACTGGGATACGTTCGTTGGGATAGATATTAAAATGAGCCTCTGCAGGCAGGCAAAAAAACAAGGTATGGAGGTCGTATGCTGCGATGCCTTTAATCTGCCCTTCAAGCCGAAATCATTCCAGGACATATATATCCAGTGCTTCAGCGCTCTTCTTGAAAAAGAAGCGCTCTCTGATGCATTCCAGAAAAGCGATTATAATGAGTTCTGCGAATTTGTGGGGAAAGAGATAGATTATGCCTGGCAGGTGGTCGATCCGTTCTATGAACTATTGCTTGAATGCAAGCAGGTGAGCGAACATATAGTATGCCTTCCTTCATGCAATATTGAGATGAATAAGTACCTTATCAACGCTGTCAAGAACCTGCCTGCTGTTACGATAGATGTCGATTACTCAAAAAACTGGGGTGGCAAAAAGAAAGCCTGTGTAATGTTCCTGGATATTGACTGTACAACATATGTTTAATTACAAACATTTTTAGCGATTAAGAATAATCAGGATGTCCATGGTAAAGGTCCTTGCAACCGGTACTTTTGATATTCTCCATCCCGGTCACTTGCTATATCTTTCAAAAGCAAGGTCGATGGGCGATGAGCTGTATGTGATAGTGGCTCGGGACTCGATGATAAAACACAAACCAAGACCTGTAATATCCGAAATGCAAAGACTGGCTATGGTAAAGGCGCTTCGTATAGTGGATAACGCGCAGTTAGGAAGTGAAAAAGATATATTTGAGCCTCTTTTCCAGATAAAACCTGATATTATAGCCCTTGGAAAAAATCAGTTCTTCGATGAAAAAAAACTTGAAACAGGATTAAAGAACTGTGGTCTGAATGCAAGAGTGATCCGGATCCAGTCCTTTGAACAATGTGAGCTATGCAGCAGTGCTGCGATCATTAAAAAGATAATAGAAAGGAAAAAATGAACAGAACATTTAATAATGTTCCGTTTGAGACTATAATACTGCTTCCATCCTTCGCAAAGCTTCCCGGATGCGGTCTTTGGAAGTAGCATATGATATCCTGATAAAGTTATTTCCCGCATCACCAAACGCCGAACCCGGTGTTGTTGCAACGAATGCTTTATTAAGCAGGAGCTCAGCTACCGCTTCTCCTGACCCGTAATCGCTAACATCGGCAAAAGCGTAAAACGCACCATCCGGCCTTGTACACTTGATGCCCAGTTTTTCCAATCCCTTAATGAGCAGGTCTCTTCTTTCCCTGAATTCCCGAACCATATTTTGAACACAAGTCTGGTCGCCCTGAAGGGCTGCAATACCTGCATACTGGATAAAGGAGGTTGCCTGGCTTACCGAATGCGAATGAAGTTTGATCATTTGCTCATAAACTTCCTTTGGTGCGCTTACATATCCCAGACGCCATCCGGTCATTGCATATGCTTTTGAGAAACCATTAACAGTTATTGTCAGATCCTGCATTCCATCCATTGATCCTATACTGATGTGTTCTTTATCATAGATTATCTTCTCGTATATTTCATCTGATAATACCATGATATTGTTATCAACAGCAAGATCGGCTATCTCCTTTATGGCAGACTTGCCATAAACTCCTCCTGTAGGATTGCAGGGGCTGTTTATTACTATGAGCTTTGTCATGTTTGTAATATATTCTCCGGGTGCCAGGGGTGTAAAACCGTTATCACGTGTTGTTTTTGCCCAAACGGTCTTCGCACCTGAAAGTTTCACACATGGATCGTAAGATACCCAGGCAGGGTCAAAAATTATGGCTTCATCGCCCTCCTGAAGCACTGAGAGCATTACTTCAAAAATCGCCTGTTTGGCTCCAGGTGTGACTATGATATTTCCAACTTTTGTCTCTATATTATTGTCAGTCTTTAATTTCTCAGCTATTGCACGTCTTAATTCCGGTATCCCGGAAGAAGGTGTATAATGGGTTTCGCCCCTGTCAAGGGAGGCCTTGGCGGCATCGACAATATGTTCCGGAGTGTTAAAATCCGGCTCCCCCAGACTGAAACTTATTATATCCTTGCCCTGGTTTTTTAATTCATTCGCAAGATTTGAAATTTTAATCGTTGCAGACTCGGTAATGTTTTGCAGTCTTTTTGCAGTCATAAATTTTGGTTTCTAACTAATTTATTCATATTTAAGGCATTCTAATGAAAAAAAATGCATTGATGCACAATTCTTATTTGACAAATTGATCCTCAATCGTAAGAGAATAAAAAAAGATGGCTTCACCTTCAGGCACATCCTTCCAGAGGCTTTTATCCACACAATCCCTGCCAAGTTCCCTGACAAGGCCTTCGTAGGTGACAGCAGCAATTTTATCAATGTTGACTGCGATGCTCTCAAGGGATCCGTTATTTGAATTTCGCACCCTGTAAACTCCCTTGTTGTATAATTTAGGGGAGATCATAGTGCTTTTTCCATGTTCTTTCGCTTCATTTATTTTATACTCATCCATATCAAGAACATGCCCTATTCTTTCAATATCCAGCCTGAATAATGTTAATGTATTCAATCGTATCACTTATAAAATATGTACATACGTGTATTTATTTCTATTTATCTGAAAGTTTTATTTCAATTTCCATCAATTCTTCTGCAAGCCTGACATTTTGAAAAACATTTTTCGCATCATATAATAGCAGTCCTGTTTTTTCGTTATATCTTGAACTGATATGTGTCAATATCAATTGCTTCACGTTCGCATTCTTTGCTATGAGGGCTGCTTCTTTTGAGGTTGAATGTTTTGTTTCAAGCGCCCAGTCTTTCAGGTCCTCTGCAAGTGTACTTTCATGAATTAATAGATCAGCTCCCGAACTTTCTTTTTCCAGATTTTGACACGGTCTTGTATCTCCGGAATACACGATTTTTCTTCCAGGGCGTTTATCTCCCATCACCTGTGAAGGCAGGATTGTCTTTCCATTTATTGTTATTGCTTTACCGTTTTGCAATTTTGAGAAAAGTGGCCCCACAGGAACGCCAAGTCCTATTGCTTTTTCCCTGTTAAACCTTCCCGCACGTTTTTTCTCTTCAAGCGCATAACCCAGGCTTGGGATACCATGATCGGTTCCAATAGCTTTAACGGAATATTCCCCTTTATCAATAACATCACCATCACATAATTCATGCGCATTTATGACAAAACCAAGTTTATAAAATCCAAGCTGAATGAGTAAATGTACAAATTGCTTTGTCCATATAGGACCATAAATATCAAGCGGTTCTTTCCTTCCGTTAAAAGACAATGTCTGGATAAGCCCCGGGATCCCCAGGAAATGGTCGGCATGGAAATGAGTGATGAAAATCGAACTCAATTTCATGCCCGTCTTTGCCCGCATCATTTGCTGCTGGGTGCCCTCACCGCAGTCAAATAGCATCATTTCACCTTCCCTGTTTACAAAAATGGATGATGGGTTGCGGTCTGGCGTGGGAAGCGTCCCGCCCGTACCAAGAAAAGTTATACGAAACATGAAGTGCTAAAATGTTCTGGGGATTTAAATAGATCATTGCAGGGCTGTGGGACAGAATTAAGTTGGGTACAGATTCATCAAATTATGCCAGACCCCTGTGCAATTTAAAGCGGTATCAATCCTATCTTCCCTTTTTTGTCCCACAGCCTATTAAGGGTATCATTGTATAAAAAGGGAAAGAGTTGATCAGTTCACAAACTTTGGTGAAAAATACTTCTTGATTACCATATCGCATTTATCGCAAATTATCATAAGCCAATCTCCTGCTTCCTGTTTGTCATAATGGTCAAATATGGACGCACCGCAGCTGGGGCAGACATAGTATTCCCTGAAGTAATAGTTATAGAACTCAGGGCAATGTTCAAGCCAGTTGATGGTCTGGAGAAGCCTTTCAAGGTATCTCTGTTTTCCGCCTTCTGCACCTTTTATTTCCTCCTGCACGTGTTCTTCCATATGCTTTATATGCCGTTTGCTGTGTTTTCGTATTTTCTGGTAGTTGCTTATGAATTCTTTCCCATTCTCAAGATATTTCAGGTATCCCTTTTTTGTTTCCGCACCGCTGCTTATAGTTCTCAGGAAATATTCACCCATCAGGTCTTCCATAAGGTCTGCACATTCTGTGCATATATTGTAACCACTGTAGTATTTTGAATCCTGGTCTCCATTGCATATTTTGCAGGTTTCCATCATTATCACCCTACTTGTATGGGTCTTGTCGCTTCCCTTGTAAACATTATGGGATAGAGGTTCAGCACTGACAATAGGTCTCCTTTCTTTATCTCGCCTGATTCCTGCCCTATGACGTAAGCCATGTTGATCGTCCGGTCCATTTCAACCGGCGTAGGTCCTTCTTTGGCTCCCACCTTCACGACAGATACCAGGGGGTGGTGGCTGAATGCACAGGGCATTGCAAGCATGTCTTTCTGAACCATTATTTCCTTTACCCTGACACGTTCAAGTTTCCCCGCTCCTATGGTGATTTCCTCATCTGCAATCACCATTTCCCACTTTGCCCTTGTTGCTATTGTAAATTCATATGGCGATGCTCTGACTTTTTTTCTTATTACTTGCCCGTTTTCACGGGCAACCACATTTATGGTTTCACTCATATACTTTCACCCTGATGTAGTATGAATATCAAAGTACTTATAGTTTATCATGTTTAATCATTATACTTATTAATCATGATATTTAATTATGCAGTGATAATATCCATTGTTCAATAAGTTCCGGAAACACAAACGAAACTTTAATTAACACATAATTACTTTGAGATAATCCAGCTCCGATAGTGTAGCACGGCCAATCATGTCAGACTCTCACTCTGACGACTGGGGTTCAAATCCCCATCGGAGCATGTGTCCTCATTACAATAATAAGAAATTATATATAGCCCTGCAAATCTATTCTTATGTAGGGTATGCCCCCCCATTTCATTCAAAACCATAACCAGGGCATGCCTCCTTCAATTTCACGGATTTGAGGGTATCCCCATATTTCTCCTGGGTCTTCCCATTGACCTGGTCCTCAATCCTCTCCGGATCGCTTCCTGAGCTGCAGCGATCCCTTGCTTTTGTCGTTCCTTCAATCTCAGAAGCTCATACCTGGCATCACCAATAGCGTCCCAGGTAGCCCTGAAAGCCCAGGCTGATTCTCTCCAGTGTAACACGAAAGGCTCGCATATGCTGGCCAGTCTGCAGTTAGAATTTTCAAGTAGATTCAAAAAAGAAATAAGTTCGTAATGATCCCGGCCAAGGCGATCAATTCGATTCACTACGATGAGATCAACTGTTCCTGATTTAATTCTGCTGCATATTTCCTGATATCCATACCTTTTGGTATGGGTCCCACTTTCAATATCGTATATGATATCAGATTTTGAAAGACCTATGCCTTCCAGTGCTGCATATTGAAGATCCGGATTCTGATCATCTGTCGAGACACGAACATATCCTTTTGCAAAATTCGAGGATCTAACGAGATCCTGCAAACTCATCTGTTGCAGCTCCATGGCAGAACACTTTCATTTGTTTGCAGGTAATTTTTGGAATTCCAGGACGTAATTTTTTTCTCTGATATCTTTGAGCTGCAGATCAAAATCTTTCTTGGAATCGAGATCCAGAATCACACTTTTAATTTTGTCCTTGACTGCTTCTTTTTCTAAAATACGGAATTCAAATATCATGGTATCACCGGTTCTTCCTAAGGAAAATATCCCCATGCAGTGGCCGGTTGATTTCATCAACGATAACGAAACCGATTTCATTGCCTTTCTGCCAGCTCTTTGCTTTCACGATATCCTTGGGAATCGTGATCCTGAAACTTCCGTCAATTTCTTCCTGTATTTTTGACATTTTTTATCAACCTAATATCAGTACGGTTTTCTGGTATGATAATGATAATGAAATCCATCCGGATTTGACATGATGGCAATACAGATTTGCAGATATGAAAAGGTCTACCTTTTTACCTCATGAATTCGAAGAATCAACCGCCACAGTAGGAGAATCATCATAAGCAAGCCGAAAATTCCGAAAATAATTATTACCAAAGCCGCCGCCGCGAGCCCACAATTCAACAGTATCCCCTGGATTCCAATCCAGAGTCAGATCTTCTGTATAGGTAGTATAAGTGTCAAGCGCTGTTATTTGTTCGCTACCGACAGCAACGCCATTTCGCCAAATCTGTCCGCGATAATCACCTGGCACAGAACCTCTCATATCAAATATGAATCTTTGAGTACCTTTTAAACCATTTATAAGAGTAATCGTTTTTGATTTTGTCCAGACTGGAAATTCAATAGAAACCTCGACTTCATCATCATGCGAATTTCGCACATTCGCAGACGCAACTTTTTTCACGAGATGAGGCTGCTCCGGTCCATGAATGAATCTGCCGTTCAGATCAATGTCTTTTGCATCTCCGACCTTGAACGCGGGATGGTTATACGTTGAACCTACCATGTCGCTCACACCGTATTTGGCGAATGCTTGATGAAAAGATATGCTACTGCTGCACCCACCAGGGCTGAATAATATTCAGGCACTGGAATATTATTATAAACCATTATCGGCATGCTCAAAATAAGCAATGCTGCGGTTGCGTCAGTTATTGTTTCCTTTGTTATCATATTATTTCCTTTCCTTCAAATGTTATAGACTAAAGTTTTGATGAATCTGACTTCTGCGTGAATCCCGCACCGTATTTCTAGGTAGCGGTATTGACCTGCAAATGTGGCTACATTGGAAAGAGTGCATTGTCTCCAGGTAACACCATCTTTAGATGCCCAGGTGATCATGTCGCTGTATGCGTTATCCGTCAGTGCCAGGATTCTCTTAATCGCTCCGAGATCATACCTGATCTTTGCAGCAGCTGCACTAACCCCATAAGTTGAAAGTTCCCGGTCATACTCCTCGTATACCATATCAGCATGCGTTCCTGGCTCTGTTGTCCAGTTCGTGAACGTGGGTGTAATCCCTGATAGAAGGTTTTGAGAGTTCAGTAGAGGCTTATTTCGCGTTCTTGGCATCTTCAGCTTCCTCCTCATCTGTCTTCTCTGTTGTCTCCGTATCAATTGCCACAACAGGCGTTCCACTTGCTGCGATCATATACCTCTTTATCCTCGTATCATCCCCGAACTTCTTATGGAATTCAATTGATTCTCTGGGATAGATCGGATATCCCGTTAGCGCTGTCATCAATGGATCTGGGCTGATGTATACGGTGATGGACGTATCTGTATTGACGATCGAAAATGCGGTCCTTCTCAAGTTGATATGGATGACTTCTATTGCTGTTGTTCCAAGTGTAATTTGCTTCGTGTCGCTCATGTTCTATTTCCTCGATTACAATAATTGCATCTTGAAACTTTCAGATGAGTTGTCCATGACAGATAATAGACAGGGGAAAGCAAGACTACTAGACCGGTAAAAAGAATTGAAAAATCATCGAGTGATAGAATCATGATGCAATCCTCCTATACATACGTCACTGCTATCCCCGTATCAGTGATTTGCGTGATTCCTCCCTGGAACGCGATATCGAAGCTATTCACTCCCTGGTTAAGGAGCTCGAATACGGATGCGTTGACATCGGTACCATTCACGCCCAGGACCTTGGCCTGATATCCGAGATTGTGCGTGATCGTGACCGAATTTTGATTCGCAAGGATCACAGCATTTGTGAGCAGGATCATGTTGTTGAGCTCTGCTGCAGTGACACCAGAATAGATCGCCATCTAGGCCCACTCCTCGATAACTGTCATAGTTCCACCGATTGAGCCTATGGCCCAGCGCTCCGGGGTAGGATCCGTTCCTATCTGACGATAGAAAAGTGCATGCTGGCCGTTCGCGATGACCTGGCCGCCTCCCGCAGCATAGGTGACGCTCTTGTCTCCATATCTGACAGTCTCTCCGGATTCATTGTACACATCAGCATGGGTCCTCTTCGGATCAGCTTCAAGCAGTTTCACGCGCGTGCTGGTCGTTATGATTTTCGTTACTTTGAATGTCATGGTACTCCCATCCTTTCATGCAGGCCTGGTGAGCTCCCTGCGCTGTTCCCGCTGTCTCCGGAGCTGCTTGGAACAGTAGGGATTGTCGGATTATCGATGACTCCAAGATTCGCGGCTTGAGCCTGGCTGATCGGGTTTCCTGCCATATCTGTATAGGTCCCGCCTCCACTCTCTCCCCATTGATTGACTGTGGTTGCAAGTCCCTGGCTAGGTGTTGCTGTTGTTGCTGCTGTCTGTGCTGCATTCTGGATAAGTACTGCCTGGTTGCCAATCAGGTTTCCTTTTGCAGTGCTTACAGCTGCGGCCTGGTCTGGCGTGAGACCCTGCATTGCGAGCTGTGCTGCTGTTAATCCGCTTTCTTTCTGCTGCTTGAGATATGAAAATCCCAAAAATCCTACAACCGCAACGGCTACCAGTCCTACTATATCAGTTTTCATGTGTTGCTCCTGCCTTTTCGCGCATTCCATTTAGGGCATATTTCCTTTTCTTCTGTGGATCCGGTGCATTGAACTGGCCTAACTGAGTTCTGGCACTGGCTCATTTCCGAAAATATACATCCCTCTTTCATAGTCCAAGTCCTCCTGCAATCCATTTCTCAAGACCGCTGAACGCGCCTGATATCGCCATCCCCGTCTGAGTGAAGAAATCAGGAGTACCAGGTGACATCGGGGAGCTGTCAGGAATCACCGGTGGGGCGATTGCCGGGGCATTCTTGTTTGTTGTTGCCTGTCTATCCTGTGATGCTTCTTGTGCTGTTCCTGATATGTTCTGCTGATTCTCCTTGTTGATCTTGCTCATGCAAACACAGTTGCCGCCGTTCCAGAAATCTGTCCAGACATCCATCTTGTAATTTGGGTCACAATCCCCGAATAAGCCTCTACTGTATGTTTGCCCTCTGGGGCATTCAGGGCTCACTGCGCTGCTCGTTTCCTTCGACTTCGTGGTCAAACCAATAGAATAGAGCACATAAGCCACTGCTGCTAAAAGAATGATTGTAATAATATTGTCACTGCTGCTCATTTTGTAACCTCGAAACTAATATCCTGATTCTCTTTTTCGGTCGAGATCTCAACCGTGTATATTCCATTCTCATCTATTTCTCCTGGGAATCGTCCCAGATATTCGTACATGTCTTTCCCGTTCTGGATTGTATCAGATATAGTAGCCCCATGCGGATTTTTCCATATCATGCGAAACCATGCAGCCGTCGGATCCATGACCTGGACCATGAACATTTCAGACTCGCTGACAATATTTGACAGGCCTCCGGAAGGATACACAGAATACGGAAAATCAGGGAGCGAAATTGATTTCACGCCTTCTCTCTTAAACTGAGGTGTTGCTCCTGAATAGTCTCCTGGCTGAGGGACTCCAAAGCGAATATTCAGGGGCATAGAGTTTACACCAACTCGATCCATTCAGCGAGTACTGCTCCTGTATTGGTCACCTTATAGTAGTTCCCTGGGAGCACCATGAAACCAATATGTATCGTGCCTGCTGCTGCATGATCATGTTCTGCAACAGTAGTCGTAGGTGCTGCTGCACTGTCGGTTATGCCGTCCAGAGTTCCAGCTCCTGCGGTTGTGACTGAAACAGACACATACATGGTTTTCTTTGAGGTATTTCGGTATACTGTGCCATCTATCGCTCTTGATGCTGTGACGTCATTCTGTGCAGAAAATGGCACGGATGATGAAAAAGCATTCAATTCTTCAGCCGAATAGATGGGAGGTGTCAGTCCGATCATTGGTTCATCCTGTTCAGGCCGTCTTTTCCTTCAGTTTTGCTACTTCTGCTTTCAGTACTTCGACTGTATAAAGAAGCTTCTGCATATCTTCAACAAGGAGATGGCCGAGACCATCTCCATTCGTGATGACAGATGCCATCTAGGCCACCTTCACGACATCCAGGTACAGGAAACATGAAGCTGCTGCATCTGCTGCTGTGCTGAAAAGGTCACTCTGTGGTAGTGCGTTTTGCGTGAAGAAGCCCTGCACTCCTGAGTTGCCTGATCTGAAGATCGGCACTCCATTCAGGTTGATTTCCGGGCTTCCTTCATTCAGGAGGCATATGCTGCCAGGGTTTCCCTGAGCTCCGCTCGGATTGAACAGATTTGTGAGCCTGTTGGCTTTTCCTGTTGGCGCTATGCTCTTCTGGCCGATGACTGCATATGTACCAGCTGGAAGAGACTGAGATGCGCTCAGGACCTGGCCAGTCCAGGTGTTTGCCACCCCTGCGGTTGCTGTGGTGAACTTGATTTTGTAGACTGGCATTCCCTGGTATGGGCTCTTTTTTGTTGCAGGATCTATGAGTGTATAGACTCCATCTCCGAGGATATGAACTGCGCTTGTGAGATTTGCTGCTGTCGTGCCACTTGACATGACAATTGCATCAAGATTCTCACTTACATCGAGGGGTATTGGGGCATCAAGCCAGCTCTCGATATTCTGAGGGAATGATGGGGTGTATGTGCTGCCTGCTGCTATGACCTTGACATTTGAAACGTCAGGATACATTGCGAATCTTGCCTTCATGGAAGGTGCCTGGGGCTGTGCGCTCTGGATTACATCAGCTGCGTTGCTCAGGGTATAGAATCCCATGCACAGATTTCTGAATACTGAGGGTACTGTGATGTGATCTCCACTTACGGTGTGTCTCGCGTCTGCAAGCGCTGCTACTGGCTGACCGGCTACAACGCCGGTCACCGATTCATAATATGCTACTGTATCAAACATGATTAGTTACCTCCGAGTTGGTATGGATTATATGAATTCCCGCCGTTGCTCTTGCTGGCTCCTGTGATTCCACCGTATCCAGCGCCGCTTTTGATTGCTCCGACGATCTGTTGAGTGCCGAAATAAGCTCCACCAAGCCCGATCGATGCTGCTATTGCCATTGAAAATGTCGGCTTACCCGTGTATTTCTTCTGTATTGCGTTTGAAATGAAATAGGCCGCGGCAATGAATATAACGCCGGTGATCAGAGCGCTGGCCTTTGCCGTCAATCCCTTAGGGTTCTTGATGACCGCTGCGAGATCTGCCTGCAGGCCTGCAATGCCACGCTGAGCATATGCCTGCCATATCGCGATAGCTGAGCCGACTGGCATCGAATAGCCTAACAGTTTCCCGATGTTTCCGAGTTTGAATACCATGTTCTTACCTCTTTCCTTTGTGTACCTTGCATATTTGGCGCGCCTTGGTCTTCCCTTTGCCAGCCGCCATTTGTTTTCGTACACATCTTGCCTTTTTCAGGCCTTTTGTACTTCCTTTATGTGCCATTTGAAAAATGTCTCCAAAGGCTTTTTTTTTGCTAAGCATAAGCCTTTGATTAAAATATATTATAGGTAATATATTATGAGTGGAGTTTTATAGGCTTGGAGTGGGATACGAATGCTGATTTTCTTGTATCCTTTTTTTCTAAGCTTGTTGATATACCTCGAAAATTCACAGAATCGCTTATGGGCAATCATTTCTTATGCTTCCAGAACCGCTTGCCCTCTTTTTGGCATTCATCACAATTGCAATGCTTGCCGTCTTTCCTGTGCGATTTCTTCAAAACAGGTCATCCAATACTTTGCCGATCTTCTTGCTGATCTTCTTTGCTCCCCAGTCAGCTATGCCTTCCTCTTCTTTCTTCTTTGCTTTCTTAGATTTGCCTTTGATCCTGAGCTCTTTGGGAACGTTCTCCTCATACATATCACGAACAGTAGGGCAGATATCCTCATCTATCCCCTTTGCCAGCTTCGCCGTATCTGTCATGAGCCTTTCTGTTTGCGATTTGTCGAGGCAAATCTTATCCTTTTTTGGCATTTTCCCTCTTCGCTTTTCGATCTAATGCTTGCTCATGCATCAATTCAGAATAGCTGTCTAACGCCCGAATAGCTGCGTCATGCAGCTCCTTGTCGTCTTTGACAAGTTCAAATATTCTTTCCATGAAATCTTTGTTCATAGTATCATTCCTGTTTCCTGTTGTTCATCTCTCTGCTTCCCGAATTTTCCGTATGCTTTTTTCATGGCAAATGGGATAGTTGCATGAGCTGGACAAAAGTATTGCTTCCCTGCTCCAGCTCCAGATGTCAGATTCAAAAGAGTGACAAAATGCTCACCACATCGAAGGCATTCCCGGTGCTGTTCGTTCGGCTGGATGATGTTTCCACACTTCCGGCATATCTTCACTTTCTGCATAGTGCCACCTTTGCATGTACCCAGATATGCAGAGATATGAGCCGGCTGTCAAGCTGCTGGCCGCAAAAATGGCATGTGATGGTCATGCTGCGCTTCCCCTCATTTGATATTCAAGCCATTCAAGCCAGGTCATACCCCAAGCACCTTCCTGAAAACCAGGAACAAAATGAAAATCACCATCATAGATGCAACAAATAGAGACACAACCCACCACGTTCCCTGCATGAAATCCCGGAGCGCATACATCGTACGTCCAAAGCCTTTTTTGGTAACTTCCTTGTCACTGGCACCTATTCCCAGGTATTCCTTCTTGATGGCGGGGATGATCAATTCCTTGACCATGGGATGATTATACAAATCTGTTAAAGATGGAGCTTTTTGATCTTGCTGCGGATCCTGTGATTCTGCCATAATTACTGTCCCCCCAAAAGTGACGTAATACTGCTCCAAATAGAAATTTTTCCGGATTTATCACTTTTTCCTAATGACTGTAAAGCTTTCATGACTTTATCATCTATTTCTTTCCGATACTTCTCAACTGTGCGATAATCCGATCCAATGATTTTTGCGATTTTCGCAGTAGAAACTGAGGGATTAAGTTCAATCACAAGTAATACCCTCGTTCTAACTTGATTTGACTGTTCTTCATTCAACCTCGACATATCGTTCTCTGCTGTCTCTTTTTCAAAAATAATTACTGTTTAATTACTGTTCTAATTACTTTGGTAAAAGGGCTCGTTTTTCTGTACATAAATGGATTGATATCATGTCAGATTTTCCAGTAAAGCAAAAGGCATGTTCAAATTAGAGTTTGAAATGATAGCTCAAAACCACTTCACTACGGGGGCACATCCTTTTAATGCTTCACTCGAGTGAGTATGAATTTGTCATTCTCAAGCTGCACATCAAAAATGGTCTTTGCAGTAATCCCTGCCTTTTTGCAGAGATCGTTTGGAAGGGTGAGCACGAAGCTTTTCCCTCCCATACAGATAACTTTTCTTTCTGTCATAATATCCTCAAAAATCAATATGCGCTTAACTGAATATATATATTATCAAATCTGTACAGAATTGGATTGATTTCAGGCATGATTTTTTATAGGATTAAGACCAAATGGTATTTGCAATGAAAATGAAACAGAGATATCCGAAAGATAAGCCCGCAAAAGAAGAGGGACTGACGTCTGAGGATAAAGAAATCGTGAATGAAGTGATGGAAAGGAACGATAAGGCACTCAGGACATTAGCTCAGATGTAGTTATGTTATAGCTCTCTGGAATTTTCCCTGACCCATTTTTCTACAGCTTTTATCGAACACTTATATTTCGCTATTCTGAGCATCATAACAACTTTTTCATCAGGTTCTGAGTGAATGTAATATCCTTCATCATACAGTATTTTTTCTGCTGTCACAAGGGCAGTCCTTTTGTTCCCATCAAAAAACGGATGCTGTGCAGCTATCCTGTGCAGAATTAAGGCAGCTTTCGTGAAAACATCATTCTCCCGGTTCACTGCATAAACAAGCATATCAAGCGTTGCTTCGCTCAATACCCCTCTGGTTCCGCCATATTTTTTTATGATATCATCATGGATTTCTATTATTTTCCTCGTTGTGAGTTCTGTCATTATTGCTTTCCTTCTTATTTCCAGAAAAGCCACCATTTCTTTTTTTCTGCCTCTGGCAAGAGCAATCGATCGCTCAACTTCTGATATTCAAGCTGCATCCATCCGACATGGTTTTGCATGTCTTTTATCCTGTTTGCGTTGATCTCATTCTCAACGGTCTTTTGAGATAAATCAGCTTTTAACTCTCTGATCTTCTCATCCTGGGATTTAATCAAGTCAAGATATTCAATAGATTCAGTTCCATCAAATTTTTTATTCAAATAATCTGAAAGAGCATCGCGGTAAAAATCGGATTTTGATTTATCTCCTCGTTTTCCCTCTAATTGCTGGAATAAATTTTCATCTATCCTGATAGTGATTGTCTCCATATATTCACCTTATATTCAGATTGTATTCATATTCAATAAATGTATTCAAATGCATTCATCTTGTAAACATCGTTATTTTCATATCAAAAGAAATCAGCTTCGGGATACGCCTTAAGTATTCCTGTCTTACTTCCTCGATATCAATATGGTTGTATATCTGCCAGGATTCAGAACTGAGACTGTCCCCTCTCAGCCATTTTATATGCTCAGGATCCATTCCTGCTCGATAAAGCCACGTTGTGAACCAATGACGGCAACAGTGAGGGGTTAGCCTCCTACATATAGGTCCTTCTTTTTCATGAAGGCCAATATTTTCTGCAAGATGTGCAAGTATCCTTCCCGGATGATCTTTATGAATACGTCCTCCAGCTTTTGTTACCCACAACCAGTCAGATTTTGCATATCTTTTTCTCCATGAAAGATATTGTTCCAGGATATCCCTGAATTCATTATCCATGAATGCAATCTGGTTGCTTCTTTTCAGTTTTGTTGGAATCCGGATAATTCCATTTTTTATATCGATATCATTAACTGTGAGGGAAAGAAGTTCTCCTCTTCTAATGCCGGTCTTTGCCAGTATCAAGATAATTGCTCTCTCCTGGATAGATGCAGCTGCATTAACAAGGAGCTGCATATCCTGGATAGAGATTAACTGCCTTGTATTTTCACCATTATGAGCCTCTTTTATGTGGAGATATCGCTTCCGGAACTGTGGGACAGGATTGGATTTTATGGCGCCTTCCAGGACAAGGTAATCATAGAATGCAGAAATAGCTACAAAATAGCCTCTGAGAGTTGATCCATGCAGGCCCTTACCTCGCAGTTCTATCAGGAAAGTCCGCATATCATCAAATCCGGATTTTAATGGATTATACTTTAGTAAAAAGAAATTTACCTGGCTTCGATATGTCTGTATTGAATGCCAGGTCATTCCTCTTGCCTGACAGTCTGAAATGAAACCTTCAATCCAATTCATACATTAAAAATTAAAGAAGTAACCTTAAAATTATTGATGTTATTTTCATTTCAATGTGAATGATCAAAACTGCGTATAATATTTGTTAAATGCACTTTTCGCCATGCTCCGGCATAGCAACAGCTCAATACACTTCGCGTATCCTGGAAGGCAGCTGATCAGGCAGCCTGCCAGGTCATTCCAGATTTTCCGGTTTTGTCTGAATTGCAGATAGAACTGCTATGAGTGGAATTTGTAATTTTTATACAGTCTCGCCTAGATTGCACAGCTTGTTATCAACTATCAATACACAAGATGTCTGATTACTCACTTTTAATTCGTTACCGTCGAGATAGACAACTATCCGACCGCGCGCTCCTATTTCTATTATTTTTGTCATTGCATCACTTCTTTTCTAATTCCTTCATTCGCTCAATTCGAGGTCTGAACCACGCTAGAGCTTCTTTCTTTGTCTCAAACTGATAATAAAAAAATATTCGATTCCAGTTTACATCTCCCCGAATGATTTGCTTTGTTAGCCAGGATGTTTCATGTTTGAAAAGTTCTTCCCTTTTATTTTCAAGTTCAATATCAATTTTATGAGTGGGACCCAGAACATGAATGTTCTACTTCGCTCTTATCAGAGCCTGCCGCCTTTCTTCTTGCTTTTCTTCCTGTATTTTTATCTCATATTCTAGCATCTTAATCGGATCAGTCTCAATCATCAATTCCCTGACTGCTTGTTCAAGAATCTCTGTCCACTCTTTTTTATGGATCTCTTTTGTATCCTCAAACATTTTCTTAAGATTATGATCGATTGTGACATTTACCCTATTCCTTAGGCCATCCCTCATGTTTCTGCTCCAAATTTCTTCCTGGATACCCAGCAATCTTTTTTTTCGGTCGGGCGCACGCATGCGCACGCACATGCGCATGCTAACATACCTTCGGCTCAGGCCGAACTGCTACTGCGCCGCTGCTTCTTGGGCGTGTTTAGATGGGTGAAGGCGCACGTCTGCGCACGCACACGTGCGCACGCATGAATGCGCAGACTAGCATGTAATCACCTCCGAAATTCTATAAGAAAAAAAGGGGATGGGGTTCATTTCACTTTTCTTTCGCCATTCCTTGATCTAATGTTATTGTAGAATCTCCGGTTTCATGGACACTCATAGTTTTGCTATTATCTGGTTTAATATGCCCTTTCGTCCAATCTATTGCCTCTTTCACGGAATCAAAAGAAATATCAAAAGCTATCTCAATATAAATTTCTTCGACACAACGTGGTGGATTATCAACAACATGATATACATTAGATACAACAAGCATAGGCTTGTTTTTATCCGGTTTTATATACTCTTTCGCCCAATCCATTGCTTCATTATCCGTTTCAAATTTGCTTATTTTTATATAATACATTTTAATCTCATGTTCCTGTATTTACTATGATGTAGCCTCAGCCTCTGCCTTTTCAATCTGAGTGAGTTGTTCCGGAGAAAGGGCGCCAAGATCCACAAGGGTTTTGCCTATTTGTTTTACAAGCTCCACAATTGCAGGCCTGCAAGTATGGTCTTTTGTCCCCGGATGACGAAGCGCCAAACACAAAAAACCATGCAGGGCCATTAGACTGAGAGGATTAAAAAGAAAATTAATTTGGAATTGATTAGTCCAAAATTTCGGATCAGTAATGAGTGGATTTGTGATTATCTCCTTCAAATAATAAGGATCATTAAGATTGAATGGAGCTTCTGTCATGCCATCACAGCCCGCCTTCCCTTCATAAACTCCCAGACTGTCAGGACCACTGGAACGAAATCATTACATTTCCCTTGCTTGCAGTATCGTTCGGGCATCAGCTCGTAATCCTTGGGAGCCTTGTATCCCTTTTCATCAAGAAGAATGCAATATGGTATCTGTTTTCCATGCAGATTTAGAAAAGAGAGATGTTTGCACTGGATCATAATACCACGATCGTTATTCCGGGTTTCTCGAATCGTTCGCGTATTTTCAGTCCCGCAGCAACAGCTTCGTAGACTGTCATGCGAACAGGATCACCGGTAGCATGTGCAATGGCCATACCTAGCCTTTCGGCTTCAGATACCGTGATACTTCGGCTCATTATATCATCCCTGGTTCTAACTCCGGAACAAGTTCTGCTTTAGTGACCATTTTCCGCATTATTGCAAGTCTGATCAGGCAAGTTCCCATGTATGCGATTTCCTGAACCGAATATCCTTGAAAAACGAGATTTTCATATTCTTCATTAATCCTGTCAAAAAGTTTGCCTTTGTCGATCATACGATCACTGCTGTAATCTTTCCTTGCTGATCTCTGCACTCGATTACTCCTGATGCCACTTTCTTCGCACATGTGGGCCCGTATTCCTGTTCAGGAGATCGGAGTTGAAACCATCGACCGCAGCGCTTACATTTTGACTGGCCAGATGGGACAAGGATCATGGTTTCACCTCACCCGACTTTTTATACTCTTTAATAATATAGTGAATCCATCCGGAACGTGACAGATCACCTTTTGTCTCATCGAGCCAGGCAAGATCTTTACGACGAATTTTTATTACTCTTGGTTTTTTTCCAGGTGGAATGAATATGGTTTTACCGAATGAACCATACTTGATCGGAATTTTAAGTAAAGCCTCTAAAACCTGTTTGTATTGATTTGTTTCAATTGGGTCACTGATGATTTCTTTTATTTCATCAGGCAGCTTTGAATTCCGCACATAAATAACTATTTTCGTAGCCGGTTCTTGAGCATCTGCTCCGCTATCCTGTGTATTTTCTGTCATTTTCTTGTTCCTCGTCTCAGTTCCCCTCCGTCAAGAGAAAAAACTGATCATGCAGATTTGTTTTAAGAATATAAATAAATATCGTTAAAATTGTTAAAATGACAAACTTATATAATGGATAATATCGTATTAGAACATGTCATCCCAGGGCGCCGTCACGCTCAAAAAATCTTGGCTCTCAGACTTTATTTCTTGTTCCGGCCAAGATATTGGGGACACATGCGACGATGGGTTTGGACTCAGTTAGGGTTCAAATCCCCATCGGAGCACTCAACTAC
>Ga0172443_1062_pt1 | contig 25424 bp, 25 predicted proteins | sample MayberryNE_Catta_6_FD_114741 | JGI IMG/M metagenome (GOLD analysis project Ga0172443, IMG submission 114741) | reverse complement strand
GCAGAATACGCTGGTAAAATAGTGGAATTGGTTAATCCAAACGGAACATCGCAAACATGTCTATGTGGCTATCATGTACCAAAAGACCTATCGGTAAGGATACATAATTGCCCGAACTGCGGTCTTGTCATGCCTAGAGACCAAGTATCAGCGATGATAATCAAGAATAGAAGTAGTACGGCAGGTATTGCCGGAATTGAAGCCTATGGAGCAACCTCAATAGAGGAGCAAGGAAGTAGGAAGCCTCACAGCTTTAGCGTGAGGTAGTTCACAGATTGCTCTTCTCTACTCGTTATAATACTACTTTTCTTTTCTATTTCTCATCTTATTCACAGCTGCTGCAATTATCGCAATAAATAATATTGCCACCGCGTTGGGTAAATATTTTCTTTCAGGGGTAGCAGTCGTTTCCGTTGATGCCACTGTTGGTACCTTGGTTGGAGTTTGAGTTATTCCAGGCTGCTGCATTTGGCCTGTCACTGTACCCGGTGTAATTTCAGGGGCGTTTACTGCGATTGCAAATGGTGAGAAGCTGTTTGTCGTTGCTTCATATAATGTGAATTCGCCGTTCTCTCCCATATTTGTGGTCTCAAGCCGGATCCATTGGCTGCCGTCCCACTTGATCAGTTTCACATCGTTATTTGATAGGCCATTGGATTTCATCCATGAATTATCGACTTTGAACCCGATAACCGCTGATTTGATATTCTTGGGCATAGCGAACCCTGATGTTCCAACCCAGATGTTCATATTTTTATAAACAAGGCCAGGCACCGGTGTCTTAACAAGTGAAGAAGTGTCTTTCAAAACTTCCACTGAAGTCGTTATCCCTCCAGCGTTTGTGTTTCCAGTTATATTAATAAAATTTATCGGATTGCTTATATTCTTGAACCTGTATGAGTTGATCTTATCCTTGAAGAAATCCAGTTCATATTTTTCTTTAACTTCGATATTAAAAAGATCTTCACCCGATCCTGCACTACCTCCTCCACCCCCTGATGAAGGCGCTGTTGTAGCCTGGATAGATGCAGAATTTGTAATAAGGATATTGCCGCTATAACTGCTTGCTCCCATTATCTCAGGGTAGTCCTGATATATATTCTTATTAGTAGTGATCGCTGCATATAGTAAATAAGTCCCTGTAGCGCTTTGAGGTATGTGAATATTTGCTTCATACATACCTGTTGATATTTTCGCGGCATCTTCTCCAAAATGAGTTCTGGTTGAGTCCTGAACGAATTCCACTTTGACATTATTGTTCGCATCAACCGGATTCCCGGATTTTGATATCTTCACTGTGACATTAATCGTGCTTCCCGGTTCAACCCGGTCCTTATCTGATGTGACTGCCAGGTCATATTCTGAAATAATAAATGGTTTTGCTGTGATATAATTGTAAGGTGGACCATTTACCATATCCTGGACAGTAAGGGCATATATTCCGGGACCCATTTTATTATTATCACAAACACCCGGGCAACCCGGATCAAACCTATCTGTCGGGATAGTTGTTGAGATAGATCCTCCGGGGTTTTCAAAACTTTCCGACCATGTTGACAGCTTATCAGCGCTCCAGATTACAAGTCTCATTCTATTTACTCCACCATTTACAGTTACATCTATATCGTCACCAAACTTATAGTTGCCAAGGTTATCAGTTGTGAAACTGAAGGTGCTATCTTGATAAGTTACTGTGAAATCTCTGTCAGGAACATCGATTATTTTATCAAAAGCAATTGTTGCCCCAAATGCCGCTCCAATAGTTGATCCTATTAGTATGATTGCTGTCATTACCCTTAATACATTTCTCATAATTCTCTCCTCAAGCATATTGCTGTGACAAGCAAGATAACCACTACACTGATATTACTTACAGCAGGCACTTTTTTCTCTTGTGAATATGGAATTATCTCTATATACCCACCGCTTTTGATCCCTAATATCTCCGGATAGTTATTGAATACTTTATAATTTGTGGTTATTACTGAATACAATGAATATGTCCCATTCATAGGTTTTGGAATTTCAATATTCGCTTCGTATAAGCCCGTGTTTTTTCTGGTGGCGTTCGTTTCAATAGAAGAACTCCCTCTTGCAAGAATAACTTTTAGTGTATCATTTACATTGACAGGTGTCCCGTTTCTGTTCACATCTATGTCAACCCTCAGTGTCTCGCCTGCCATTACTTTCTTGTTATCAGTATTGAGCAAAATGTCATAATCAGATATTACTAAAGGGATAGCTCCAATGATCTGTCTGTTTTTTGATACGGTTATTGCATAAGTGCCTGTCTTATCTATCCTATTCGAAGGGATAGATGCTACGATATGACCGCTTGTGTTCGTAAACCGTTTGAACCATACTGATAATTGCTCTGTATCATAAAGGATAACAAGCAGATCGTCAGCTTTTTCTGCTTCTATCGTGAACCTGATATCCTCATCAGTCCTGTAATTCCCTATTTCTGTGATGTCAAAGGTCTGGTTCTCAAAGGTAATTGTTCTATCCGGGACATCGATAGTCTTGCTCAGTATTATATCGGATCTTTCTGCGGAGCTTATGCCTGATATAATGCTCAAGATCAAAAAAAGATAAATAAACTTTCCCATGATAAGAGAAATATTTATAATCTAACTTTTTATCAACATAATTTCCTTCCAATAAAATATGGGGCATATAGCCCCCGAATTCTCACTCATTCTTTTTCACCACCAGGAAATACACGGCAGCCCCGATGATCACTAAAATGATCAGGCCGATTATCCATGTCATAATACTAGACTCCTCGGCCGGCGCAGGGGTTGTAGTACCTGCGGGGGTGGGCGACCCGGCAGGAACAGGTGTTCCTATGACCGTGGGGTTTGACGCTGCCAATTTTGCGGTTATTGCAAATGGTGAGAAGGAATTGGTCTTTCCCTCCAGGTATGTGTTGGTGTCGTCTTTGGACAATACCTTTGTCTCAAGCTGTATCCAGCTGCTGCCGTCCCATTTCACCAGCACTATATCTTTTGCCTCAACACCGTTTGTGCTCATCCATGTATTATCTACTTTGAATTTGATGAGAGCTTCCTTGATGTTCTTTGGCACTGCCATGCCCAGGGTTCCGATCCAGATGTTGGCGTTCTTATAAACAAGCCCATCCGGCGCTACATTCACGAGAGTCGAAGTACCCTTCAATACTTCTATAGTTGCTGTGACTACACCCAGGCTTGCATTGCCTGTGATATTGACGAACATTATGGGATTGTTGGGTTCCTTGAACCTGTAGGATGTTAGAACACCCTTTGATATCTCCAGATCATATTTCTCGATCACTTCGATATTGGTGGAGTTCTCATCAGACTTACCGCCGCCGCCCCCACCGCCGCCACCGCCGCCGCCTCCACCACTGTTGCCACTACCACTGCTGACGCTTGTGGTTGTACCCACCAGGGCGTAGGTGCTAAAATGGTTTGGCGCAGCTTCCACATACCCTCTGCCGCTTAAATTTCCGCTTGCGATCGTGGTAAGTTTTTCCCATAGCTGCGAGGTTGTATTATAATAATACATACTAACCCCTCCTGTGTAAGTGGAGGGATTATCGAAATATAATCTCAGCGTATGGTTCCTTACTTTCGATGCATCTGTGTCATTGCTCTGAATTACAATGAAATTCCCAAGCCTTGTTTCTGTAGTCCCTACAACTAATGCTTTGCCGTCAGGACTTATGTAAGTTTCTGATATGTTCACTAGCATATCTTTTGTTAGATTGACAGACAATGCATAACCCATACTGCTATCATTTAATAGAGTGGTCACATTTTTTGGAACAAGCGTATCCTGGCTCTGTTCAATTACCAGCTGCGATATGCGGACATCTTCGTAAACCTTTGTGAAGTTTATGTCCTGATAGGTTACCCAGCCAGTGCCGGCTTCTATCCTGCCCTCATAGCCATTAGCGGAATCGCCTGTTACAGTTACACCTGAAAGGATAATATCGCTCAAGCTGGCAACATTCGTTAACGTACTTGTGCTGCTCACGATCACATTTTCCAGCGTCGAGTTGGAAACTGTCGCACCGGTCAGTGTAGAATTTGTGATCAATGCATTACCAGATATGAATGAACCGGTAAGGTTCGAACTATCTACAGTTGCATCTCCGATTGTGGAATTATTAACATTGGAATCACTGTATGTGCCTTTGATAACCGAGTTATCAGTGATCACAGTATCTTCGCCCGTCACAGTTGAATCCGTTATAAGCGTTGTGTTGCCTTGGACATCCGCTCCGTCCGTGACATTCGAGTTTATAAGGGTTGCACCGATAACGTTCGCACCGCCAGTGATATTCGAATTTTCAAGATATGCGCCCCCGCTAATGTTTGAAAGATTATCAACAGTGCTGCTGACATTGGTGTAATTTGCGCTCGCGTTCCTGATGATCGCATCCAGTGTGATGCTTGCGCTCTTTGACTGGGAATTGTTGTTTATAGTTATTGTCAGAGGCCAGCCCCCAAAGTTGGTGTTATTTACTTCCACAACAACATACCCGGTGGATATGGCGGTATTAAGAAGCAGGGTACCCGGGATCGTAGTATTCGTAACGATCATTGATGCATTGGTTTTTGAAGTTATTACACTAAATGTCGCATTGTCGCCCGTATTGACCACAGTCAGATTGAAGCTGACATTGTGGCCTTCATCAGCTGAACCTACTGTTCTATTTGCTGTAACTGTGACGGTATTTGGGGAGAGCGAAATAGCAGGTACTGTGGTTAGATTGTTTAAGGTAACTGATACATTCCTTGTAGTAGCATTGTCGGAATATCCCGGCTTTGAAACACTTATATTGTACATTGCTGGTTCAAGAGATATCGAATATGTCCCTAATGAGTTGGTCGTCGTGATTACAGAACCAAGTGTAGCGCTGGTAATAGTGACAATTGCGCCGCTTATTCCAAGGCCTGTGCCTTGATTAACAACACTGCCTCTTAATGTTCCGTTGTTCAGTGCAAGGTCAAGTAGATTGCTTTGTCCACTGACAGATCTTGTATCCACGGTTATGTTGTTCACTCTGAAAGTTATGAGTTCTCCGGCACTTGCACCACGTTCTCCGGGATTCGCGTCGTTTCGGAGCACGAATACTGAATACGTACCGTCGGATGAGCTGGTGGTATTCCCAATATCCGAACCCTCCGGGTCAGTTACATTTATTGTAGCTGATGTTAAAACCCCGTTCACAGTGACACTACCATAGTAATTGGTTGGCATATCAGGAGGATAGGACTCCAATTTCCACACCCATGTTTTCGAATCTGTACCATTACCATTGGCTGCAATTGCGGTTACGTTCCAGGATCCTGCAACTGCGCTGGTATTAGTGTAATTTACCCGGGTATCCGAAGGAACACTTAAATTATCCTGAACCTGAGACCCATTGATCAACCAGGTCACATTCACGGTCTGATTTACTGTGATGGTAAAGGTTGTTGCTACGCTACCAACAACATCAACGACTGTTGATGTTTCCGGAGTGAAATTGGTGATGTTGGCCGCGCTCGCAGTTCCTGCCGCTATCCCGAAAAGCAGCAATATGATCAGTATTCTTAAAATATTCCATAAACTATTTTCTTTCCGCCTCATTATACCCGTATCCTCCTTCTATTTAAATATATTAATAATTATAAATATCATAGACCTGCCTATGAAATTTACATTTCAATACTCATAGTTATTATGATATAAATAACTTTGTTCCTTATAACAAAAATTTTGAGACTTTATGATCTCTTTCTCAGGTAAGTTTTTTTACATCCTGTGAAATATCAGAGTATGCGTTTTGACCTGCACATCCATTCAAAATATTCCTCTGATAGCGGATTGGCAATTGAGGATATATTAAGAAAAGCCGTGAAAAAAGGGCTGGATGGGATCGCAATATGTGACCACAATACTGTAGCGGGAAGTTTTCATGCAAGAAAGTGCGTTAAGAAACTGGACCTTCCTTTGCTTATCCTTCCCGGTATGGAAGTCACAACGACACAGGGTCACCTAATCATACTTGGAGTAAGGGAGAACATCCCGGCAGGCATGACGCCCGGGGAGACGATCATGATAGCACGGCAAAAAGGGGGAGTTATTATAGCCCCTCATCCTTTCAAAATAAGAAGTATCGGAAATGTGGATGGGCTGGATATTGATGCTATCGAAACATTTAATTCAAGATGCATTTTCGGGGAAAATGAAAAAGCCCGAAAAATGGCAATAAAACTTGGAAAACCGCAAGTCGGAGGAAGCGATTCCCACATACTGGGAACAATCGGCATAGGATATACGGAAATAGATTCAGAACCTGATGAGGCATCCGTGTTAAATGCCATAAGAAAGGGAAAGACCCGCCCGGGAGGGAAGAACGCCCCGATATATGTAGTAATACTTCAGGTATTTCGCGGATTTTTCAGGCGTCTGGGGATGCTGGAGTAGTTCTTCTGCAAATTATAGCCATGATGTTCTAAAAAAATCAAACCAGAAACGATTAAATATTACATAGTACAATTAATAATAAAGGAGTGGTTATGATGGCAGATCCGCAAATAATAGATAGTTTATATAACTTAGGACATCAGTTTGTTGCATTTATTCCTATCTTTGTGGCAGTCTTAATCTTAATAATAGTTGGATGGATATTGGGCAAATTTCTCGGAAGATGGGGGGCAAAGGTGCTGGATAAGGTCGGTCTTGATGACCTGATCGAAAATACCGCAATCGGTGGAATGATAAAAAAGGTTGAAATGAGCACCGTAGGATTATTTGAAGCCATAATAAAATGGTTCATTTATATTATCTTTGCATTGATTATTATAGATATTTTGCAGATAAACATTGTTGCAGAATTTGTATCCAGGATAATTCTCTATATCCCGCTAATAATTTCCGCCCTCATTGTTTTGATTATAGGTTTGCTTATAGTAGATTTCCTGACCAATCTCATCCGCAAAATACTGATAGCTACAGGCGTTGATGAGAAATTCTTGAAAACTACTATCGGAGAGACACTAAAAGCCACGAATACCTCTATTTCAGGTATTATTTCCGGAGTAATAAAATTATTCGGTTATCTTATATTTCTCCTTGCCGCAACTGAGATACTCCAATTGGTTCGGCTTGCCGAATTCCTGAATACTGTATTGAATTATCTGCCAAATCTTTTTATTGGGATCCTGATATTAATAATAGGGTTCTTATCCATAGATTTTATTGCAGATTATCTGCAAAAAATGATGGCAGGGATGAAAGTGGAAGGTTCCGAAGTAATTATCCCAATATTGCGAGGATTCATGTTCCTCGTAGTGCTCCTGCTGGCATTGGATTCCATGCTTATCAAAACTACTGTTTTCTATACCTTCCTTGGTCCTTTAGCATGGGGATTTGCAGTGGTTGTGGCATTCAAATGGGGAATTAAAGATGCTATCGTGGCTTATGCAAAAGAAAGAAAATAAGCCTCTTTTTTTATTTATTTAAGCAAGTTAGATGGGACAACCTATTTATAGAAAGTTTTTTTGTATGGTTACGCCAATGTAAGTGATGAAATGGCAGAATATGATGTAATTATCGTAGGAGGAGGAATAAGCGGGCTACTATCAGCTCTTACTCTTTCTAAGCACGGCAAGAAAGTGCTTTTGCTTGAAAAGGATGAGGCCGTAGGAGGCAATTGTAATAGTTACATGGTGGACGGTTTCCAGGTGGATACGGGCCCCCATGCGATCACCCACCTGCGGGAAGGACCTTTGCGCAGGTTGATGGATGAATATTTTACATATATGCCTTTTTTCGTTGATTACGGGCACTATTATGTGCGTACCGAAAAAGGTATCACGAAGATACCCTCCAATATAAAAGATTTTGTGACTTTTGATGTTCTTCCAAGAAAAGACCGGCTCATGCTTTCACAGGCATTGACGAAAGCTCTTACCCAGATGATCTTTGGAATGCTGGATGGCGAGCAGCCGGTTTACGATTATCTTCCCAAAGGACTTTCCGGGGATACATATGATTTCGTTAATGCCATCGCATATTTCCTTTCCGGGAAATCCATGAAAGACACATCCGTAAACCGTGTGTTATATGGGAGCAGTTTTGTAAGGGACAGCGTATCAGAGGATATTTTTGAGGATATTGAGGCGGCGCCAGGTACATCTTATGCTTCACTCATAACGGACAAATTATCAAAATACCAGTTAAAAGGTCATCTTACCTCTTTGAGCCGGCTTGCCACCAATAAAGTAGCCTATGCGCAGGCCTACCCTCGCGGAGGATTGAGATCACTGCTAAATGCGGTTTTATATTCGATGCCGGGGACAGTGCAAATAAAAACCGGTTCAAGAGTACGCAGGATATTGACTGAGGGAGAAAATGCAATTGGTGTTGCTACAGACACTGATTCTTATTCTTCGGAGATAGTCATTTATACAGGTTTTGTAAAAAGTCTCCCCCGCCTTGTTCCATTACCTTCGGAATATGTAAAGAAACTTTCAACGATCGAACAGACGCTCAGCCTTACTATTTGGCTGGGATTAAAGGAAAAAATGAAAGAATTCGATTATACCGGTTCCGAAGTATGGTTCAGGGGTGGAGCATACTGGGCGATGCCCATCAGCAACTACGATGCAAGCATTGCGCCAAAAGGTAAGCAGCTTGTTGGATTTACTTTTGTTATTGACGAAAAAAATGACCTCGATTGCGAAAAGAAAAAAGCGATGGAATTGATAATGAAGGCTGTACCTGGTATTGAAAAAATGGTTGAAATGACACATTACCAGGTGACCATACCCGAAAAAGCCGCCGTGACCATAAACGGATATTTCGCAGGAACGCGTTCACCTGTCAGGAACCTCTATCTGGCAGGGACTGATACCGATAGCCGCAGTATGGGAGTAACGAGAGCGGCTTATTCGGTACTTGAGATGTTAAAAGCCATGAAAGAGGATAAGATACTCTGACTTGGCTTTCTATTTTTTCCTGTTCTTCATATAATCCGAAAAACCTGAATTAAGAACAAAAACAATACCTATAGTGAAAATTAAAAAACCCAGCAATTTCGTATTTGATATATTTTCTTTCAGAAGAAGCAATACTCCGGTATGCAGAACCATGAGGCCAAGGACTATTGATGTGATCTCCTTGAACCTGGGAAAAAGAGTAAAAAATATCAGGCCGGACAGGTATGTACCCACCCCAAGATACTCAAAAGCGATATTTCCATAATATATTCCCGAAAATAGAAATATAGAACCCAGTACTGCCAACAGGACAATTTTTTTATTCATTAATGGCTGTGATATCGGTGAACCTGTATTTTAATCTTCGTTTTTCACTTCGACTTCATTTATTTTCATGTTGTACGAAGAAACCACAGAGCGCGCAGAGGACACAGAGATTACAGCTCTGTGATCTGTGCGTCCTCTGTGGTTGTGGAAATAAACGATAACTATTTAGTACTCCGTTGCTTAAGAAGTATGAACAAAAATTGAGAGTGTGAGAGCATTAACCTGAAAGATTTTCTTTCCCTGAAAAACACTGACCCGAAATTGTCCGAATTGATACTTTTCTTTGCCGAAAATGGACAAGAAATAAAGAGCGGATTCATGAAAAGCCAGAACAAAGCCGGGACAAGTAACATTTATGGTGAAGAGCAGATGGCTCTTGATAAATGGGCGGACGAAGTCCTTATAAACGGATTGAAGAAAACAAAGCTGGTGCGTTATATTGCAACCGAGGAGCAGCCAGGGATCATTGAGATCGATAATCCCCGGAATCAGTTCGGGGTTGTTATCGACCCACTGGATGGTTCTTCACTGATCGATGTGAACCTTGCCGTGGGGACAATTATCGGGATCTATCCGGGAACCGTTCTTGATAAGGGTGAGAACATGATCGCTGCTATGTATATTCTCTACGGGCCGCTTACAACGCTGACTTTGACAACAGGAAATGGCGTCCATGATTTCGTAATGGGTGAAAACGGTGAATTCTACCTGACAGCAGAAAATATCAAGATCCCTGACGGGAAAATATACGCGCCTGGAGCCCTTCGCAAGGATTACCTGCCAGCACATTCAAAGTTCATCGAAAGTCTTGAGACCGATGGTTATAAATTGCGTTTCAGCGGCTCTTTTGTTGCCGATATGCACCAGATACTCCATAAGGGCGGAGTATTCACATATCCTGGAATTAAAGGAAAAGAAAAAGGAAAGCTGCGGCTGCTTTTTGAAGCTAATCCCATGGGCAGGATAATAGCGGAAGCAGGCGGGGCAATTAGCAACGGAAAAAAGGATATACTTTCTATAGTCCCGGATGCTATTGATAATATTACTCCGCTATATGCAGGAGGCAAAAAGGAGATCGGTTTGATAGAAAGATATACTCAAGAGCTATCCCCTTAGGGGCATGCCCGCATTGCTTGTAGGATTTCACGAAACTTTTATTTTGCGCCTTCTCTCCTGCAATAAATCAATGAAATCGTCTTTGTCATTGAATTTTTCAAGCTCTTTATTATCAATAATTACCGTGCCCTCTATATTCTTTGTTTTACTCGCTCCCTGGATAATTAACAGGGACTGGGTATGAGCCACCTCTGAGATACTGCTCATAAGATGAGCTTTTTTCACCATGGTCCGTGAGTATTGCGCAACTCCCGTCAATATCGTTGCATCCTCATCTTTGCGGTTCAAAGACTGTGATACTGCGTCAAATGGCGCCTGTGAAATAGGCATGACATTAAAACCCATATCTTGCAGTATGGAGAAAACATTTGAGTGTTCTGGTACTGTCTCGGTCTTCTGGGCGTCATCCCGATGGAGTTTTTCAAATAAATTGACAGAAACCGTAAATCCACGGTCCATTACCTCTTCAAGCTTAACTGCAACATCAACGCTTGCCGCCATTTCCCCTTCTTCATACTTGCTTATGGTTCTTCTCGAAACTCCAAGCATTGAGGCCAGAGCGCCCAGAGAGATATTTTTTTTGATTCGCTCCTCTTTAAGGATATTTCCCTCGATATTCACGTACAAGCCGCCGTGCTCTGCATAAATCAAGGGTGGCAAATCTTCCATGAAATAATCCTGCATTGTTCTTATATCAAATGCCGGAACCCCATACCTGAAATATACTACACCTGTTTCCAATGAATGGTCACGGGTTTTTTCACCAATGACTATTGGATATCCATGTAATTGTTTTGAAAGAAACTGCATTTCCCTTGTGGTTTCTTCATTCAGGCCGTCAATATTTGAGATTACCTTTATCAAGAGCAGTAAATTGTCTCTTCTTACCGCAATATCAAAACTTCTCGGGCGGATGTCGCAGCGTTCGGAAATGATAAAACCCGCCTTACTCAAGATGACTAATGCCCGATTTATTAGCGACTCTTTGTTCATTAAATTTTGATTGTTTCTTCGTCTATATAAAAGATTGCCAATAATTTTTATACCTGTATGTAATTTAGAACATCATGATAGTCGGACTCGACGACACCGATTCAAGAGATGGTATGTGCACGACCTATCTTTTAGCGGTGCTGATCGATAAACTCAAATCTTACGGAAGTTTGAAGGATTACCCGCTGCTTATCCGGCTTAATCCGAATATCAAATACAAAACACGAGGCAATGCGGCATTAGCCATGGAGCTTGAACTCAATGACCAAAATGACGCACAAAAAGTCATGGAACTGGTAATTGAAACAGTCGAAAAAATGGCGATATTTTCTGAAGAAAACACAAACCCTGGAATCGTTTTTATAGAGAATCCCACACCTTCTTTGAAAAAAGACCTTTCTGGATTCTCTCTTCGCGCTGTTCAGGATGTTCTGGAAATTCGTGAAGCTAAGGAGTTATTAATTCGTCATGAAATTTCCCATAAGGGGTATAAGAACGAAAGGGGGTTAATAGGGGCTCTTGCAGCAGCCGGCTTTTCCTTATGCGGTCTTTCTGATCATACTTATGAGCTTATTGCATACAGAGAACAAAAAAAATGTGGCTCATTGCGTGAAATAGACCCGATAACAGTATGGTCAGCCGATGCCGCGACGCGTCCTGATACCTGGGATACGGTAGATATCGATAATAAGCGAATAGTGTTTGCGCCGCATTCGCCCGACCCCATTCTTTTCGGGATAAGGGGGAAAAACGAAGACGCTGTCAGAAGGGCATTTTCGATGATCAAAAGCGAACCTGTTGAAAGGTACGTTGTTTACAGAACCAACCAGAATACTGATATGCATCTTATAAATGCAAAAATACATGAAGTTAGGAATGATCGCTCATATATTCTTTCCGGCACGATAAACAAATCCCCAAGAACGATAACGGGAGGGCATATTATTTTTGGACTTTCAGAGAACGGCGCCCACATTGAGTGCACGGCTTTTGAACCTACAAAAGGTTTCAGGCGCATTATCAGGGAACTGATGATAGGAGATGAAGTAACAGTATTCGGAAGCATCAAGGCAGATACGATGAACCTTGAAAAAATAAAAGTCAATCGACTGAAGATGGCCCAATTGCGAAATCCTGTGTGCTGTAAGAAACGAATGAAATCCATGGGAAAAACACAGGGCTACAGATGTGAGAAATGCGGTGCAATAAAAAAAGAACGCGCGCTTGAGAACCTGCCGAGAAATATTTCCGAGGGATTCTATGAAGTTCCGCCCTGCGCAAGGCGCCACCTCTCAAAGCCCCTCATTAGATTTCCTTTATAAAAACTTGAAGATAAGTTTTATATTGTATTATCTAACTATATAATCAAATAATATCTATCTAAAATAATATGGAAAAGGTTTCTTAAATGGTTGTGAGAAATTGATAACGCAAATATTTGTTGAGGTGGTATAATGGATAGGTTATTGGGAAATATAATTGATGATTATACACTGTACAGGATTATTCAATCAATCATAATAATCCTCTCTATGTTCACGGTCTATATTGGAATCCAGATAGCTTTGACATGGAAATTCCTGAATCCACAGGGAAATTCTGATGAAATAATTTCACAAAAAGGAAGTTTCATTCGAAGTAGCATATTCATAATTATTACAGGTTTTTTTATGCTGTCTCATGAAATTTTTGAAGGTTTTGGGGCATTGGAGCCGGATTCTACGACTTATGAACTACTTGAACTCATAGCATTTTCGGGTTTAGTATTGTTTCTTTATGAATGGTATATGATTTTGAAGAAAATCAAGAAAAAGACATGATATTAATTAGAAACGTGTGAATCGAAATTCTGAACGTGTTCGGTTTTTGGATCATACTCCTATCTCGATCGTGCGAGGAGACATTCTTTTGTGCCCGCTTGAGAGGATGCGTGCTGCCAGTTTATCAACTATCTCAGGAGGATATTTGCGTTTTATCTCGGAAATATTTCTTTTTTCATCAACAAGTAATGTCAGTACCTGGTCAGCCACCTCATACGATACACCAAGTTCGCTTTCATCTGTCTGCCCGGGCCATAATCCTGCCGTAGGTGTTTTTTCTATGATCCTTTCAGGAACGCCCATATATGCGGAAAGTCCGCGCACCAGGGTTTTATAAAGATCCCCGATCGGCTCAATATCAACTCCGCCGTCACCGTATTTTGTAAAATAACCCAGAAGCAATTCTGTCTTATTCCCCGTCCCTATCACCATGCGACCCATGAGGTTCGCATGATAGTACAGAATGCACATGCGTATTCTTGCCTTCAGGTTGCCGTTAGCGGTCTTTGATTTATTATCAAAAACCGGAATAACGGATGAAAATGAAGCCAGGACTGAGGATATTTCAATTATTTTGTGTTCAATACCAAGTATATTTGCAACTTCAATGGCGTCATCGATATCATCCTTCGATGTTATGCCTTCTTCCGGTAGCATCAAACCAAGGACATTTTCTTTTCCCAGGGCATGTACCGTGAGGAATGCCGTCAAGGCGGAATCTACACCTCCGCTTAAACCGATGACAGCCCCTGATCCTGATACCTGGGAACTTATGAAAGCAACGATTCTATCTTTTATTTCAGGATAACCTATCTTTTTCATCTCTTTTTAATGAAATTCCCACTTATTAAAATATTACTTTCACACCGCTCCGGGAAGCTTTATATATTCACAGGATAAGGTTAAGTTGCCTCTCAAACACAAAAATCAAACAAGAGGCTTGAGGAAATATATGAATGAAATAACAAAACAGATAGAAGCCAGATTCCTGGAACTTGGCGTTAAGGTGGAGACAAGTGAAATAGATACAATGCTTGATCAATTGATCAACAAGTTCAAGGTCCCGGCTGAAGAAGCCCGTCGAAACGTAACAAATCACTTTTTAAAGAAACATAATATCCCTAAGACTGAATTTTTTACGCCGCGGGCAGCGCCACAAGTAAAAGCGGCAGACATAAAAGATGACGGTAAGTGGGTAACTCTTCGCTGCAAAGTGGTACAGTTGTGGGAGACAAATCATGAATCCCTTTCCCAGACCGGATTGCTGGGCGATGAATCAGGAACAGTAGCATTCAAGAAATGGACTAAAGCAAACCTTCCACAGGTCGAGGAAGGAAAAAATTATATATTTAAGAATGTGGCAACTTCGCTATGGCAGGGGCGGTTCAGTGTTAGCCTGAACAAAACCAGTGAAATCATCCCGATAACCGAAGATATCAAAGTAGGGAAAACGCTTGTCGAATTCCATGGAGCAATAGTGGATATCCAGAGCGGCTCCGGTTTGATAAAGCGATGCCCGGAATGTAACAGGGCATTAATAAAAGGCGCATGTGGCGAACATGGGAAGGTGGATGGGATATATGACCTGAGAGTCAAAGCCGTCATGGATGACGGGGAAAAAGTACAGGATATATTGATGAACAGGGAAGTGACGGAAGCCTTCACAGGGATTACCCTTGATAAAGCAAAGGAAATGGCAACAGAAGCGCTTGACCAGGCAGTGGTTCTTGATGTAATAAAAAGCAGGCTCGTGGGGCGATATTATGTCGTGACCGGCGCAAGGCTTGACAGGTTCATACTAGTTGATACCATCAAGCAGGATGTAAAGCCCATTGAAGAAGATATAAAGAGGATACTTGCAGCAACTGCAGTGGAGGCATAACCATGGCTGAAAGCGCATCGGGATTTGTCAGGGAAATAGCACATCGCATATTCGCAGCAGAGCTAAAAGAATCAAACCTCCAGGCAAAGGAAGGACAGGATCAGTATTCACCTTCATATCTTATCACACCCACAGGTGCAAAAGCAAATCGCGTATTCATCGTGGGCACGCTAACAGAAAAAGAAGACATCGGGACTGATTCCGAATTCTGGCGCGGGCGCATCGTTGACCCCACAGGCGCATTCTTCGTATCCGCAGGCCAGTACCAGCCCGAAGCCGCGCAGGTGCTTGCCAGGTCCGCACCCCCGGAGTTCATAGCAGTCATAGGAAAACCCACGACCTTCACGACCAAAGAAGGAAATGTCCTTGTATCCATCAGGGCTGAGTCCATGCATGTCGTGGATGGCGCCACACGAGACAGGTGGGTTGTTGAGACTGCAGACCTGACCACAAAGAGACTTTCAAAATTAAATGGTAATGATCCTGATGTGGTGAAGGCAAGGGAGCATTATTCTACGAATGTGGAGCAGTATAAGGCGATGGTAGCAATGGCGCTGGAGTCGATGCAGAAGAAGTGAGGGCACGGGAGGGTGCCTTCTCTTTATTTTTTGGGTGGTAAATGAGGTGTTGGTATGGATCACGAAAATATAAAGTACCTAAAAGAATATAATCCTACCATAAAGCTTCTAAGATTAGATAATGCACCCCTTATCATTAGTTTTCTATTTCAAGAATTTAAAAAAAATAACAAAATTGTCATTTCAAATACTGAACTCAAAACAAGCCTTTCAGATTATTTATATAATTTAAATTACATTTATGGAGAGAACACTTATCCAGGCTCAGCTCAAAATTATCTGGATAAATGGTCAAATGACGGTTTTTTAAGAAAATACTATACGTCTAATAATGATGAACCTGCTTTTGAACTCACACCTGCAACAGAAAAAGTTCTAGAATGGATAAAAGATTTAGACAAAAAAGAGTTTGTAGGTACCGAATCAAGATTGCTTAAAATCTTTGATATCTTAAAGGAAATTGTTTACAAAAGCTCCGATGATCCTCGAAAAAGACTGGATGAACTGGAAAAACAAAAACATGAGATAGAGATAGAAATTGAAAAAATCCAATCTGGAAATATTGAAAAGCTAAACGAAACACAAATTAAAGAACGGTTCTTTGATGTTTATGATACTGCACGCAAGTTGCTATCTGATTTTAGAGAAGTTGAATACAATTTTCGTGAACTTGCTAGGTCTGTTAGAGAGAAGCAGGTTAATAGCCACCTGAAAAAAGGAAAATTACTAGAAGATATTTTTAAAGATCAAGATTTTATTTGGGATACTGATCAAGGACGAAGTTTCAAAGCGTTTTGGGAATTTTTGATGTCCCAAAATAAACAAGATGAACTTAACGAATTGATTATAACTGTTAGTAATTTGCCTGAAATTCAAAAGATAAAACATGATGATTTTATAGAAAGAATTGAAGTAAATTTAATAGACGCAGGAGACAAAGTAAATAAAACCAATCATCAACTAATTGAGCAACTCAGAAGATATTTGGATAATAAAACATATCTTGAAAACAAGCGAATTGTAGAAATCGTTAAGGAAATTAAATCTTTTGCCATCCAAATAAAAGATGATCCACCAAAAAATAAGAATTTTTTATTGCTTGATGATAGTCCCCGAATTGAACTTATAATGGAACGCCCCCAGTTCACCGTTCCTAAGAATCCTGAAATAAAAAATATCGAGTTGGAAGAAGGCTCTGCCGATTCAATCGATATAGATGTGCTGTATAAACAACTCTATATTAATCAAGAAGAATTAAAAATTAAAATACGAGAATTACTTAAATTCAACTCTCAAATAACACTAAAGCAAATAACAGAAATATACCCAATAGAAAAAGGTTTGTCTGAAATTATTACTTATTTTAGTATTGCTTCTAAAGGTAATAAGTCGTTTATTAACGAAGAAGTAATAGAAAAGATAATCATATCGAATAAAGAGACTAAGAAATATTTTGAAATTAAATTACCTCAAATTATATTTTGTAAATGATGGAGAATAAAATGACTGAGACTAATGCGATGAATCCCTATGCCCCTGTAATTATAAAGCTCTTGCAGGGCGTAATTTATAATGATAATAAGCGCATTATCGAAAAAAGCGCATACTCTGATTGAAGTACCAAAGAATTTCCCATCAACCAAAACATGCTCGAAATGTGGAAACATTCAAGATATCGCTCTGGATGAACGGGTATATGTCTGTAACAAATGTAAGAATGTTATGGACAGGGATTCTAATTCAGCCGACAATATTGAGAATGAAGGATTAAGCCAAGTAGGTGCGGTACGCATCGAATTAACGCCTGGGGAGATTGAAGCCAATACTTTGATGTTCCTGAGATACTTGAACAGTATCCCATACATCAAAGCAAGTTCGGTCTATGAATCAGGAAGCCCCACAGCTTTAGCGTTAGGTAGTTCACTGAGATTAAAAACGTTCAGTTGTGGTTTTTCAATATATGGTCTCCAAATACATCGCAATTCGGCGGAGTCTGGAAGTTAAATATATATTTGCAAGGAAAATTCGATAGAACTCAGATGTTAGCAATTCCAAACGAGAACACTGGATATTAAAAGTACTGAATTATTATTAATTGGTAAGAGTCAATAAAATGATGAGAAATTTCAAATATCTTTAATCCCTCTAAATTTAATCTGAAATTCCATTCCTCCGTTTCGATTCAGATTAATCTCACCATGAAGCTGGTTTTCTGCCAGTATTGTAACAAGATGGAGACCCAGGGAATTGGCTTTTCTAAAATCTATATCCGGAGGTAAGCCAATACCATTATCGCCAATCATAAGTTCAAGCATATCTTCATCCGTTTTTCGAAACACTATCCTTATTTCACCTTTTCTGCCTTCTGGAAATGCATATTTTAAAGAATTGGTGATGAGTTCATTTATTATCAAACCGCATGGAATAGCAAGATCAATATCCAGTTGAATATTTTCGATATTCATATTAAGTGTTATTTTGCCTGAATTTTCTACATAAGACTGAAAAAGGTTAGCTGCCAGATCATTGATGTAATTATAGAAATCAATTCTTGCCAGGTCTTTTGATTGATAGAGTTTTTCATGCACAAGAGCCATAGATGCTATCCTGTTCTGGCTTTCTGTAAATATACGAATCACATTTTTATCTGTGATATACTGGGCTTGATGATTCAGAAGACTGGATACAATTTGCATATTGTTCTTGACACGATGGTGGATTTCTTTGAGAAGCGTTTCTTTCTCTTGGAGAGACCTTCTAATTTTATCCTCAGCAAGCTTGTTTTCGGTTATGTCCCTTGCCACATGGATGACACTAACGACCTTTCCTTTTTCATCCATTATTGGGGATGTGGACACCTCTACATACCGTTTTTTTCCATCCTTCATATAATGCACATGCTCTGATGTTGAATGTTTACCCGTATTCAAAGTATCCATAAGAGGGCAAATATCATCCGGAGGAGTACACAGCTTAACACTTTTATGGGTAATCTCATAACAGGTTTTTCCGATCACCTCTTCTTTCTTCATCCCGTAATTCTCCAGGAAAACTGAATTTACATCGATTATCCTGAAATTACTGACATCAATTACAATAATACCGTCTTTCATGCTATTAAGCACGATTTCGGCGAATTTTTCTGATTTATTTCCATGTATCAACATAAGCAAACTGCTCAATTAGTGCGGATCTGTACTCAGTATTATATACCATCCATTTCGTCCCTATTTTTTTGGATAACTATTTTTAATAGATTCATCTCACACAGATATAAAAGAAAGTGTGAAAGAAGTGTTTAACTTTTCCAACGGATGAGAGGTTGCTATTCAAAAGTCTAGTGAGCGAAAAAGTCTTACGTTTTCAATGCAATGATGATATTTGTGCATGTTATTTTCATGCAAATGGAGGTAAGGATTGGAGACAATTATTGAAGTGAAGGAACTCACCAAAGTCTTCAAGACCAGAAGAACTGAATTGATTGCAGTAGATCATGTCAATTTTGAAATCTTTAAAGGAGAGATATTCGGCATGATCGGACCGAATGGTGCTGGCAAATCCACAACTTTTGCGATGATTACAACACTGGTAAAACCAACCGGGGGAAGCATAATGGTATCAGGGCTTGATGTGGAAAAGGAAGCTGAAAAGATAAGACAGATCATCGGGATTGTCCCGCAGCAGCACAGTCTTTATTCTGATCTTACAGCCAGGGAAAACCTGGAACTTATGGGAAACCTGTATGATGTTCCAAAAAAATTAATGGATGAAAGAATAGATTACTACCTGAAACTTGTAAATCTTGAAACGCATTCTGATCGGTTTACAGGGGGGTTTTCAGGAGGAATGAAACAGCGCCTGTCGGTCATATGTGCTATCATACACGATCCTGAAATAATCTTCTGGGATGAACCTACGACGGGTCTTGATCCACAGACCAGGCAGGCTATCTGGAGACTTGCAATGCAGTTCAATAAAGAAGGAAAAACATTGATCTTCACTACACATTATATGGAAGAAGCTGATAAATTGTGCAACAGGGTAGCAATAATGAATGCCGGGAAACTGGTGGCGATTGATACACCGGAAAACCTGAAGACCATTTCAAATAGCTCAAGCCTTGAAGAAGTGTTTATCCATCTTACAGGCGAGGAGATACGTGATTAAAATTAACATCAAAAAGGAGCTCAAGAATTCCCGGATAATAATGATAAAGGAATTTAGACAACTTTTCAGGAAAAAAGTCCTGTTTGTACCATTATTCATATTTCCTATAATTATGATCGTTTTTTTCGGGTATGGTATGGGGGGAAGTGTCAATAATGTGAGCCTGCTCGTAGTGAACAACGATATGGGTGTGACTTCAAATGCTCTTGTCAAGGAACTCGGGATTTTCATTCCTAAAAACAGTGATAACAAGATGTTCGAAATAACATATATGAAGGACATGGCGCAGTCCGAAGCTGAAGGTAAAATAAATTCCGGGGAATATAAGGCGGTTTTGATCATACCATCGGATTATAGCGATAGCCTCGCCAAAAATGAAAAACCTGAAGTCATTCTGCTGACCGACCAGTCAGATACAACATCAAGTGGTATCATAGTTGAGACCATGAACAGGATACTTTCGGAAAGCCAGCCGGGAACTATCCTTTTGGTAGTCCCGGATATTTATGGAAATCTGAAATACATAGATTTTCTTACACCTGCGGTAATAGCCCTGACTGTATTCTTCGGTACCGTGATGAGTACTGGCTATGCGGTTGCAGGTGAAAGGGAAGATGGTACAATAGTCCGAATCCTTATGACGCCTGTCAGCAGGGGTGCAGTCATTTTAGGAAAGACTATTCACCAGCTGATCCTTCAGCTTGCTCGTGCCGTTATCCTGATCCTTGCTGCAATACTTATCTTTGGGGTCAAGATGAACGGGTCCTGGTTCCTTGTTGCACTGATACTTATTATATTCACTTTCGGAGCCGTGGGGATGGGGATTGCGATATCTGCAAAATCAGAAGACATGACCTCATTCCAGCAGATAAGTATGCTATTTACGCTTCCATCCATGTTCGCAACAGGCGTTTTTTTCCCTTTAGACTCAGTTCCTGACTGGATGCGCTGGATAGCATATTTTATCCCGCTTACATATGCGAATGATGCCATGCGTATTGTCATGATAAAAGGACAGGGGCTGAGTGCAATAACAGGTGACCTGATAATTCTACTTATGTTCTCTATAATTATCTTTGCTGTCGCCGTTCGTATTTTCAGGAGGGAGTTATAAATGAATAAACTAAATAAATTAATATTTCTTTATTTATTGACATTAACAATTGCTTCGGCAGGTTATGATACGCCTGCCTTGTACAAAGTGCCAACAAGCTTTGATTTCGCAAAAAATTATTATAATGTATACGGCAGCCCGGATATTAATGCGACCATTATCGGAAGCAATGAATTTGAACGGGGACAGACTGCTACGCTGAATATCGATCTTATGAACAGGGGAAAGTTTCTCGGATTTGAAGCCGACGAGCGTCCTTCAGGTGAGAATGAAATCTTTGCAGCCCGGACAGAAATTAAGGTTGAGGGAAAGATAGTGGATGCAGTGGGCATAGTCACATCGTTATCAGCTGATACGGGAAGCCCGATCGAAGTAAAGTCCGTAAGCCAGCAGGCAGGCTCAATAAGAAGCGGGCAGAATGCTATATCCCCATTAAAATTTGATATCAAAATAGATAAAAAAGCAAAGGCTGGCGAATATCCTCTCCAGCTGGATATCACATACGATTTCCAGAAAAACGTACAGATAATTGATGCAAATGCAACCCTTGAAACCTATGATGCAAACTATTGGTATGGTATGATGGCACAAAACCAGACAATGATGATCAGAGTAAAAAAGCAGGCTGATTTTGAGATAACTAAAACAAATGGAAGCCTGTTCCCCGGGAGCGAAAATATTATTGAGATTACGATTAGAAATACCGGGGAAGAAGAAGCAAGAGATGTCAGGGCAATAATCAATCCATCTGATCCTGTAAGTACAACAGATGATATGGCATTCCTTTATAACATTGAACCCGGCGAAGTTGCTATGGCAAAATACAGGATAAAAGCAGACAGCAAGGCAGTCTCAAAATTCTACTCTATGGATATTGTGCTGCGGTATGAGACACCGGAAGGCGATATAAAATACTCCTCTAATTTACAGGCCCCTGTTGAGGTGAAGGAAATAGGATTTTTCCAGAGATATTTCGGATGGATTTAGGATACCTTATAATCTTATCAACCGATCTTGCCAAATCATCTCACCCGATATTATTGATCTCCTGCCTCAATTCCCCCAATGTGGATTTCCTCTCCGCGAAAGCATTATGCCTGTGGATGCTTTCCTCATTTATCTGTTTTATAATAATAACAGAATCATCCGGCAGATCCGGGAATTCCTTGACTACTTTTTGGGCCATCGTGCGTACGCAATCTTCCACAAATTTGGGATTCTTGTGCGCCCTTTCCACGATCATTGCTTCATCAGTGCGCTTTAGCAATTCGAACATCTGGGAGCTCATGGAATGTTCGATGATATTGATGATCTTTTCAAGTGAGACAAAATGACTGTTCTGGACTTCGATTGAAATTATACCTCGTCCCCTCTGGTTATGCGTAGGCATGGGCACATTATTCAAGAATTTCCTGATGATTTCGAATTCCACACCCAGCATTTTCAATTCCTTTCTGGCTTTATCCACCATTATTTCCTGGGCGCAGGGGCATGCAGTAATGCCAAGAACTTCAGCTCCCACAAGTTTTCTTATGGTGAGTACTTTACCCCGGATAGCCTTTGCCTCTGCGAAAATATTCACTACTTCCTGGCAATTTAATTTTGTCGCAGGTGTTTCCCTTTTCAGGACATATTCGCTCTTCATCCTTACTTCGGCGATCAGGGCATATTCATGCCTGTCAATAAGCCTTTTTGCCACCTCGCTGCACAGATCCTCTATCTCATAAACAGGAGATGCTATCATTTCCTCCAGCACTTCATCAATGGCCTCAAAATTCCTCGATAGATTCGCACCTTTCCTGTCGGAAGGAAGATCCACAAAAATATCAAATGTGGAAACAAGCACGATAGGACGCTTATCCTTCCGAGCCACTTCTACAAGTTTCTTGACATCCGTAACCCCCACGCGTGTCAATGTTATTGGTATATCAGGCTGGTTCGCCTGTATGTCAGGTAGATAAACTACAGGAAGTTTCATTTATTATTATCTCCGGATTGTTTCGTTATATTAATTATTTCACTCCTGAAGGTGTCCAATATTACTTTGTAGTATTATATTGACAGGTATACCAGACGTAAAAGATGATAAATCTTATGATATATGCACAAAAGAAGAACATGGCATTAGCTTACAAATATGGAATAATTCTTCTTTTCAATTATTTCGCCATTTGGAAATATGCCTTTCTTGCACATTTTAAATCTTTTGCAACAATTCTATAGAGGGCTATATGATATGTCATTTCCTTTTACACCTCTTGTTTTAGGTTATTTCTCAATCTATAATAAGTAGATTAAGTATATAAAACTATAATAATTTAAAAATTAAATTATAATGGACAATCATTGCAATTCTTACGGTAATGGGGTCAACTAATCATGAACCGATTGGTTCATAGATACAGTATGAAAAAATTCGTTTATTCATACGAAGGGGTAGAGAAGCCCCACAGCTTTAGCATGGGGGATGAATCGTACCTCTTGAGATAAGGCAACATATACCAAAAAAACTATATAGTAGCGTTGTATATATACATATTAATGGAGATTAAGAACAGTTCAAAGAAATACCACTCAGATGGAAGGATGATATATAGCTGTCAATATCATGTTATATTCTGTCCAAAATATCGAAGATCTGTTCTTGTAGACGATATCGAAAAAAGACTTAAAGAACTTATTTTAGAAAAACAAAAAGAGTATGGATATGAAGTCTTAGATATGGAAACAATGCCAGATCATGTACACCTATTATTGGATATCGACCCAAAAAAAGGTGTGGTAACTGTAGTAAACATGATAAAAGGCTATACCTCACACGAGCTTAGAAAAGAATTCTCAACTCTAAGAAGCAAACTTCCCACGTTATGGACTCACTCAAAATTCATCTCATCTGTAGGTTCGGTGACTCTTGAAGTTGTTAATAAATATATAGAGGAGCAGAAGGGCGTATGAACAAAAATGAGGCTATTAAAGCCACTCTGAAAGCTACAAAAGCAAAGCGTAAGACTCAAATGTGCAGAGTTTATGAAACCAAAATAGACTTATCTCATCTTAACCATGCAACACAGGAACACCTGTACCGATTATTCCTTGAAGCAAAATGGTTCTATAATTATATTCTATCTCAACATAAAATTTTTGGAATGGATGATAAAGTTCATGAAGTTCCTGTAAAGGTCAAAGACATATTTGAAATTCGTGATCTGCGATGCCTTTCTTCTCAGATGAGGCAAGGACTGATCAGCAGGACACAGGAAAATATTATAGGTCTATCAGAACGCAAAAAGAAGGGTCATAAGATAGGAAAATTGAAGTACAAAAGCGAAGTTCGATCCATCCCTTTGAAGCAATTTGGCAATACTTTTAAAATTCTGGATAAACGGTATATAACGATACAGGGTATAAAACAAAAACTAAAAGTAATTGGATTAAAGCAAATACCGGAAGGTGCAGATATCGCAAATGGTACTCTGATCCACAAAAACGGTAACTACTACTTATCGATAACAACCTATCAGGAAAAGACAAAACAAATACCTGCAGTAGAATCGGTTGGAATAGATTTCGGTCTTAGCAGACAACTGATGCTTTCAAGAACCGGGATTGCGATCCAATACGCTATTCCAGTCAGTCCGAAGCTCAGGAAACTTGCACGAAAACTCAGCAAGCAGGAACTCCATAGCAAGAACTGGAACAAGACAAGGATCAAACTCAATAAGGAATATGATAAATCAACCAACATCAAGCAAGATATTAAAAATAAGGTTGTTAGCTTCCTGAAAGATAAATACGGAACAGTATGTTTTCAGGATGAAAATGTAAAAGCATGGCAGAGGATATGGGGCAGGAAAATCCTGACAACATCAATCGGCGGGATAATTAGTACACTCAAGAAAAAGGTGCATACTCCGATTGAAGTGCCTAAGATGTACCCATCAACCAAAACATGCTCAAAATGCGGAAACATCCAGGATATAGCTCTGGATGAACGGGTTTATGTTTGTAAGAATAAGAAATGTGGTAATATCATGGACAGGGACTATAATTCAAGCATAAACATTGAGAGTGAAGGATTAAAACGAGTAGGTACGGTGCGTACCGAATTAACGCCTGTGGAGATTGAGTCCTCTACTTTGGTGTTCCTGAGATACTTCAACAGTATCCCATACGTCAAAGCAAACTCGGTCAATGAATCAGGAAGCTTCACAGCTTTAGCGTGAGGTAGTTCACTTATAATATCGAGATGAATCAAAATGCCCATTAGATTATTTAACTGGTTCAAACCAGGCGACCTCGCTAAAACTTACCCTGACCTTGTGCCTTTCCTCAATGACCCGATGGCAAAAAGCAAACGCAATACCACACGCCACCTCGGTGTTAATAAACAGATAATAAAAGCTCTCACATTTCTCCCAACACATCTCATAAGAGTCGGTACGGTAAAGA
>Ga0172443_1061_pt1 | contig 25701 bp, 19 predicted proteins | sample MayberryNE_Catta_6_FD_114741 | JGI IMG/M metagenome (GOLD analysis project Ga0172443, IMG submission 114741) | reverse complement strand
TTAATTGTGGCTAGATCGGCTTTGATATCCTGATCGCTGAAAGTCCCTGTATAATATATTGGTGCGTCGGCGCCCCATTGCGGTATGGGGAATACCTGTGTTGTGCTGTTGTTTAATAATATCAGCCTTCCGCCCCAATCCGGAACGGATGCTGCATAGTAGTTATTCAGCTCAGGGATGGGTTCACCTATGCGGTAAACATTCGAACCTGGACCTGAGGTATTTTCCACCAGCACACTGTCCATAGTGTCCATGTAGCCAAATTGCATACCGTCTGCTGATGTATTTGCCACATCTTCGTATCCGTAAACAAGATAGTTCTTTGCGTTAAATGTGACCTTGTTGACTGAACCGCGCATCTTCTTGAGTTCACCGTTTGAGGGATTGCCATCCATCAATCGGGAAACAGAATTTACCTGCGCAATCAGTACCGGCCTGTTCAGTCTCAAAATCACAGTATTATTACCCTGATCTATGTTTTCAACCGTGAAATCAAGCCCGCCGATCCACCATGGTTGGCCGGCAATGAAATCCTGAACAATAGGACTGCCTCCCGTACCGCTGCCCGGCATGGTCCAGGGCCAGCCTCTGTATGACATGGCTATTGTGGCGCCAGGGCTGTTGATGGATGTATTAAAATTCCACATATGATATGTAAAAGTCGAGCCGCCTTGCAGTTCTATAGTATCTCCAGTGTTGTTTTTCACGCTGACATTATATGTGATCACATTCTTTGCGCTGCTTGAGTTTATCAGATTTCCATTACCAGGATACAGAGTATTTCCCCCATCTGTGGAATAATTGAATCCTTTTGTAGTATTGTTAAAATACCATTTGTCGAAGGGGTACTCAAGCTGGTATCTCTCACCAAAGTTCATCCATGTTCCTATGCCGCGCTTGAATTCGATCTCATCACCATATCCAAGCAGCATATTATTTCCCGGCAGGTGGTCATTCGGATCGTTGTCCCTGATCTGGGTAAGGTTGATCCTTCCGGGAATACCAAGAGCCCCGGTTATCATGAAGTTTCTAAGTTCAAACCGCGGCATTTCCCAGAACCTATCATCATCGGCCATAGCATAACTGCCGTCTATGCTTGCATTATAAAAGATCATCCATGCTCCGGTAGGTATGGTATTTATTGTCGAATCTATTGAAATTATGGCAAGTCCTTTTGAATCTGTTGTCTCATTAATCCCTGTCAGGGGATATTTTTCCCTGCTCTCATCCATAAGGAAATCTATGGATACCTTACTGCCTGATACTGGCTTTCCATCGGGTTTCTGGACTAGGAATGGTATCTTGATCACAGAGCCGTTTGCAAATGTACCAAGATTCATTCCACCCCAGCCTTTCTTGTATGTGGTAAGATCAAGCATATACGCCCCTGACTGGTATTTATTTGAAATCAGGTAAACCGGGTCCCCGCCGAACTGTATTCCGGTTCCTGAGCTTGCATCTATGTATGTTCCTGATGAGAAGTTTGCGATGTTACTGACATATACTTTATCATATTTCTCAGACGTTGCCGAATCCAGCATGAGGATATTATAGCTGTCCCCCTGGCCGAAATACTGGCCGTTGCCGTTAAGGTCAACATTTCTCCATTCATCATCATGCATTCTTCCCATAAGGAATTTCCCGGATTTGCTTTGTGCCATCACGGAAGGTTCAACGATAAGTCCGTTCTTCAGGGTGTTCAATCCCTGTAATTTTATCGTACCATCTGATGTAATTTCAAGGATCTTCCATGTCCTTCCGGTATAATCCAGGAAGGTGTCATTGACGGATTTGTTGAATACCTGGATAGTGGTGCTGTCTGAAAGGTTGTAATAGTGATCCCCGGGGTCATTCTGATTTTCAAATTTCATGTAAACCGTATTATTAACAGTATCGACAACGACCATTGCAAAGTAGGGAACAAGGCTGTGATTCCAGATATCTACAATCTGGTCATTGTTATCGCCCACTATCATTGTGATAGCAGCATCACCAACCACCGGTCCACTTACTTTCCCTGCTGAAACATTTCCGATAGAGTTGAATTTATCCTTATTGGACATGAGATCAGATGTGGCGTTTATCGATGTTGTATTTGTATAGAATTTCCCTCCATTGATAGTCATTCGCATCAATTCAGGGACAGTTACGCTTGCAAGTTTTAGCTGGAAATAGAACTGGGTGTATATCTCATTGCCCTGGTCGTCCTTTACCTTAAGCATCATGGAATAACCGCCCTGTCCCCAGCCTGTTGTGTTGACCGATACATTGATCTTTTCGTTTGAAATTTTTGTGGCCTTAGTGATTGCTGCCATCTGTGACTTGTTGCGGTATGTGGTCATTTGCATGCCTTCCTGCATAACTTTGTCAATAGTAATATTGGTGATATTGTGGGAAATTGCGCCGCCGAATTTATCACCTGATGCTACTACAGTAAAATTCAGGAAGTCAGATGTTGAAAATTCATATTTCCCATAGGTATCTATCCATGCAATGAATGGCGTTACATGCGCATATGCATATCCCACCTCGATTGATGAGCCGTCGTTTGCTTCGAAAACGAATTCATAATCCCCGCCTTTGGTAAGACCGGGATATTCGTAATTATATGTTCCATTGATACTTCCCACAGGAACTTCAGTTTCATTATATACGGATGGTGGGGTCATCATTTCCCAGTTTCCAAGGGAGATTATCCTGGTCAACTTCACTGTCGCGCTCTTGTTCTGGAAATTGCTGTTACGAGCATTCAGACTGAACGCGATCGGCTTATTTACGGCCGCATCCCATGATGTTGAATATGCAAAGAAGATGAAGTTTCGTACTTCGAACCAGCCATTTCCGTAATCGGTCACACCTTCCTGTGTGGTCATTTTGATCCTGACGTTGTAAAAGCCGGATTTCAATGTGCCGGTGGGATCGAATGTAACTGTAACTTCGCCATTGTCACCAGTTGTAAATGAACTCGATGATTCCGCAAGGGGCACATTTTCCCCTGTCACACTATATTTTACAGACTGGACTTCAATCGATGCGCCAGTTACATTATTTCCGCTCATGTCAGCCACAGATACTGAAAGGTTGATGCTGTCATTGCCACCGAAGGTTTTGAACATGCCCGTTCCTGCATCATATACGGGTCTGGCTTTTATTGTATATGATTTTTCATCGAACCAGCCGTTCCCGATCACCATTTTTGGCACGCCATTGACGGTTGCATTTATCCAGAACTTCACAAAATGGAAACCAAGATATGAGTCATTGGCCTGGAATTTTAGTGCCTTTACATTTCCCATGAATTGGTCGTTAATCGTTTCCAGAGTGGAGTTAAGCATGTACTGGGTCACGACATCATTTGCGCTTTCACTCCATACCTCAACGATCCCGGCGTCATGTATTTTGTCTGCGGATAGCTGCTCTCCTGTTGATGGGTCAAAAGCCATTATGAGAAGCCTTGCATAGGCTCCGGGGGCGATACTGGGATTGAACCAGCCGTTTTTATTAACAGGTTCGCCGCGAACGAATATATCCTGTACGGAGATACTGGTCTTTACCACTGTCCATTGGGTGAGGTTTACCTGTACAGCTACATCGTATATGCCGTTCGCTGCAGGAGCTGTAAACTTAATTATGGTTACGTCATCGCCTAACCTGCGCTTGATTTCATCCCGAACATCAGTGGGCACATTCATGTAAGAATAAAAGTTTGTTAGATTCATGACCGACCAGTTTATATTTACAGACTTCCCGCGGTCATCCGTAATATTCACCTTGAATTTTCCAGGATCAAGACCTGTCATATTATTGATACTCAGCCTGCTGCCATTGCCAAGGTCAGTCCCTGCAAGAAGCAAAAATGCTTCTTTACCTGGCGCAAAGCCGTCACTTTCATCATTTTCCTTTGAAACGGCTTTCAGGAAGAGATCATATGCTTTCAGGTTGTAGTTAGTATATGCTTTCTGGGTCTGCGAGCCTATGACCGCTGTATATTTTACATTGTATGTATCAAGAGGAGCATCGTCCGGAATAGTATAATTTGCGGTATATGCGCCGACGGAACTGTCATAAGCTAGTGTTAAGTTATAATTCATGGAAGCCCCGGAAATCGCTGCTGTCACGCTTGCAGTAGAAATCGGCCCACCGCTTGTTTTATTCTTCAGGTATGCAATTGCAATGAATGTTTCACCCACTGAAAAAGTATGCTTTGGTTTATTCTCCTGCGACAAAAGATCTGCGAACATGTCTACAGGATCCACAACAAAAGACAGATGGCCGACATCCCCTGCAATGAGGTGATAGACGCCTGAATCTGTGGGAACATTCAAATTTGTTGTTCCTATTCCTTCGCTGTTCGTTGTAATATTGCTCACTGTGGAGGTGCCATTATTATTAATAAAGGTAAGCGGGATAACTATATTCAGGGGAATATTGGATGCATTCAAAGCGAGGAGGGTAACATTTACTGATTCGCCTCCTGAGAATGACGGAATAACAGGACGGACAAGGACTATCTGCGTCTTGTTATTAATCTGAATAATAGTATAGGTGGTTGTGTTCAATTTGATCTTTGAACCTTCTATCAGGTTTCCGACAACAGCGTTCCCTGAGCTATCTGAGCTCAGGTTCATATCAGGATCGTCATCCATGTAAGCAATATTGTCATTAGAAACAAGGAAATAGTACGAAGTGCCCTTAAAGGTAATATTCCCGCCTGTCTTTCCCGATTCAAGCGGCCCGTTAATTCCTGAACTTCCTGAAAGCGGGACTGTTATAACTTCATTTTCGGTTAATACGATCTTTATGGTTTTGGGATCATTTATTCCAAGAACATTAAAATTCAGCCAGGGAGATCTTATGCCTGATTCCATATCAATAGCAACGATCGTGTACTCTCCTGAACCTGATGGCGCCGGAATAGCTGTAGAGAACAATCCGTTCACCGCATAAACGGTAGTATTGGTAGTTTCATTTGCCGGATCCGGAAATTGATTGCCCTGCCAGATGGTTATTTTTACCTGTCCTGATAAATTGCCATCAAGTATTTCCCCTGTTACTCTTATCTGATCTCCCGAAGAGTATGTTCCTGAATCTATTCCGAATTTTTGTATTGAGGCGGCTTGCGCGAGTGGACTTAACAAAATAAACATCGCAATGACAGCCAGAATAAGTGAAATTGATTTTCTGTTCGCGTTTTTTACATAATTGATTTTTCCATACCTTGTCATATTAGCACATCCGGATTAACCCACAGCTTGTCAGACCGTTTAACAATGTGTTGATTATATACAACCAATTGTGAAACATCATCAAAACTATCATAATGATGACGCTGCGTATTAAGTTTTTCGGTTCAAGGAAAAAGATAGTTCAAGAGATAAAAAATTCTTACCTTCTCTTTCGACCAAACAGGTATAATCCGGAAATTGAAGCAACAGCCAGGGAAATATCAAATCCAGGTGTGCTCGTTTTCGTTGGTGTCGTTGTTTCTATGACCTTTTGCGGTGTCGATGTCCCGCCCTGAATGGTCACATGCGTTGTTACGGACGACCTCACTCCTGTTATCGCAAATGGGGAGAAGGAATTGGTCTTTCCCTCCAGGTATGTGTTGGCGCTGTCTTTGGACAATACCTGTGTCTCAAGCTGAATCCAGCTGCTCCCATCCCATTTCACAAGCACGATATCACCTGCCGAAATACCGTTCGCGCTCATCCATGAATTATCTACCTTGAATTTGATGAGAGCTTCCTTGATGTTCTTTGGCGTAGCCATGCCCGATGTTCCCACCCAGATGTTGGCGTTCTTATAAACAAGCCCATTCGGTGCTATATTTATCGTTGACGAAGTATCCTTCAATACTTCTATCGATGCCGTGATTACGCCCAGGCTTTTGTTGCCCGTGATATTGACGAACATTATGGGATTGTTAATATCCTTGAACCTGATTGGTGTCAGAACATCCTTTAATATCTGCACATCGTATTTTTCTATTACTTCGATATTGGAGGAGTTCTCATCCGATTTGCCGCCTCCGCCTCCCCCCCCACCGCCGCCACCGCCTGAAGAGGGATTGCTCGTGAGTCGTTGATATATGTCGCCAGCTATTGCAAATTCGCTAAGTTCTGTAATATTGGCCCAAACATAATTATTTGCAGTATCTACACCAGCATCATTCACATATGAGGGTGATCCGGGGCCTGAAAGTTTATCCCAGGAGGATGACGTGTTATTCCACCGATATAACCGGAGTGAACTCTCCACAAAAGAGCTCACATCAGCATCCGAATAATTTACAGCAATAAGCGCGCTGGTAATGTTATCCCTTATGTTCTGGCTGGCATTTATCAGAACATAAATTCCGGGGTTGGTAAGTCCAAGTGCATTTGAAGTGATATTCACTTTCGACTGGCTTATCCGCATAGTCCCGTTAGTTGAATTATTTGAGTAAAGATGAAGTGATGTATTTGAGAATGGCGCCACAGTAAAAGTTCCATTATTATTGCCTGTAAGATTTACGTCAATATCTGATATCCGAGAGGCAATAAATGTTATTTTTTTGGTGCTGTTGGTATTGCCTGTAGTATCATTTGCAAGGATGGTAACATTATAGCGGCCATATTGTTCGGTTCCGGAAAAATTCCTGTAATATAAATTATCGCTGCCATAAGACATGAGATAATTAACTGACGTTCCATTTGGATGTTTTATAAGAGCATTTATCTCACTTTTGTTTACCTGTGAAACTGCATCAAGGGAGGTAATGTTCGCTGTAATATTGATGGTATCCGAGATATTTATTATTGAAGGTGAAACAAGTTCATCTTCCACTGAAGGAGGCGTATTGTCTATTGAAATATCGATATGTTCACTGCTATTTGTGTTGCCAGCATAATCAGAAAATGAAACATTAATGGAATAATTACCATCATCTTTTAACCTGTCAAATGTTAGATTCCCTTTCCAGAAACCGGAATTGTTCAAAAGTGCTATTATGCCAGTATTATTTATTGATGAGACATTGATCGAGGCATTTTTTATCCCTGAAAAAGCGCCATTCATTTCAGGGTCAACGGCTGTTGCATTGACTTCCAATAAGCTGCCTGTTCTTGCTGCTGTTCCCTGCTGGTATGAGACGGGATTGATGATCACAAAGGGTTTTGAGTTATCAACAATGACGGTAAAATTCCCGGTGTTATTGAAGTTGCCAGCATTGTCATAAACTGAAATATTCAGATAATATATTCCATCCGATGCATTCACTTTCACGCTTGAATCCCAGAATCCGCTATTATTGACCAGAAAAACATCCCCGATACTGCTGTTGATCTGTGAAACATTAACTGTGGCATTTTTGACCCCGGCAATGGCATCTGAAATTGATACGTTCACAGTGATAGTTGTGCCATTTTTTGCCGCTGAGAAAACAGCAGGGTAGATCGTTCGATAAGAGCCTATAGTTGGTGGTGTGCTATCTACGATTACCTTAAAATGCTCCGTATTATTGATGTTGTTGGCATTATCGTATGCGGTTATATCCGGATAATATATGCCGTCACTGGCGTTTACCATTATGTTATCATTTACCCAGAATCCGGTCACATTGTTAAGCAAGACGGTATTGAGGGAAGCATTCAAAAAAGATACATTTACGCTTGCATTCTTTACGCCTTTGATCGGATCTGTTATTGTTGCATTAAGTGTTATTTTCGTCCCACTTCTCGCAGCGATATATCCGCCTGGATAATACGTTGGATTTGCTATCACCGAAGGACCAACAATATCAAGAGAAAAAACAGCCGCTAAAACATCTATTCTTCCTGCGCCATATGTATCGTCTTTTCCGGCAGTTCCAAGATCAATAGAGGTATCTTCAAGAATTGATTTTATCTGCGCCGGAGTAAGAGTTGTTCCCTGCTTTCTTGCTGCCTGTAAAAGTAAAGCCGCAGCGCCAGAAACATGGGGGGTAGCCATAGAAGTGCCTGAATCAGATCTGTAATTATTTGAGAGATAATTCAAAGAAATTATATTCACACCCGGTGCGCTAACATCAGGTTTAGTGAGATTTTCACTATCAAGTATGGGCCCTCTGCTGCTTGAATTTGCTATATTGTCGAAGCTATCTATACTCCCCACTGCGATCACATTTTTCTCACCAGCAGGAAAACTGATAGTTCCGGGTTCCGGGCCGGAATTCCCTGCTGCTGCTACAACTGTTACGCCTGCGCCTATTGCACTATTTATGGCAGCGGTCATGACCTGGTCACGATACTCACTACCCAGGGACATACTGATAATATCGGCTTTATTATCAACAGACCACTGGATTGCGCTTAAAACATCGCTTGAATCGCCAATTCCCGAAGAGTTAAGCACTTTTGCGCCGAATAAATTCACATTCGGAGCCACTCCGGTAGTCGTACCCCCGGACCCATTTCCCCCAACCGTTCCTGCAACATGGGTACCATGCCCGTTATCGTCATAAGGTGAGAGGTCGCCATTTATATAATCTCTCCATTTTATCACGCGTCCTGAAATATCAGGATGTGAAGCATTAATACCTGTGTCTATTACTGATACATTGATCCCGCTTCCATCGATTCCCAGTTCCAATACTTTTGTTGTATTTATCCTTTTTATTTCACTTGTCGCCGATTCGATCTGTCCCCCGGTTACCAGGCCAGAATAATTTTCCAGAATATGCATTTTTGAATCAAGCCCGATGCTTTCGATATCATCACGCATCGAAAGCTTCCTTATAAGGTCAGGCGAGGCATTAACGGCAATGGCATTTACTATCCAGAATTTTTTTATATTATCTGCTTTTCCCCTTGTTTTTTCTTCATCAAGCAATTTCCCAATTTCATTCTGATCGTTCAAACTGCGGCTTTTCAGCTCTGATACCATATTTTCTTTTGAAAATGATCGGAACTGCGCTTTTTCTTTTAGAATTATTATTATCGGAACATTCTCGTTCATAAGCATCATGGATCTTACATCGATCGAAGTTTTCTGATCTGCTACCATTGAATTGACCGGCAGGCTATTTGATAAAAATATTACAAAAACAAATAGGAATATATAGGGATTAATCTTTTTCAGCCTGCACTTTTTCATTATTACCCTCTCTTATCATACAATTTTTTTATTCCACTCTTTTTTCAACGAAATGGTTATGAATGACATACTTATGATTATCATAATGATTATTTATATCTTTCTGATATCAAAATTTGATTCATTTATATTTTGATCCATCACACCCTTTTCACACACCAATTTATATTAAGGACATCTCAACCTAATAAGGATGCAATATGATAACAGAAAAACAGATACTGGTTGTCGAAGATGAAGTAATTACGGCAATGGATATTCAAAGAAGGTTGAAAAACCTGGGATATAAAGTCCCTGAAATAGTATGCTCGGGAGAAGAAGCCATCAAAAAGGTAAAAGAAAATAAACCCGACCTTGTATTGATGGATATTAACTTATATGGCGGAATGACCGGAATCGAGGCAGCATCAATAATTCATTCTTCTTCGGATATTCCAATAATATATCTAACTGCTTATTCTGATGATGAAACTCTTCAAAAGGCAAAAATCACAGAGCCTTATGCGTACATGGTAAAACCCTTTAAAGACAGGGAATTACAGTTAAATCTTGAGATTGCTTTATATAAAAACACAATGGAGAGGAAGTTAAAAGAGAAGAACCAGTGGCTTGTTTCAGTAATTGAAAGCATAGGCGATGCTGTGATCGCAACTGACCCGGAAGGAATAATAAGACTTATGAATCCAATTGCTGAGGCTCTGACAGGCTGGAAGAAGAATGAAGCTTTGGGGAAGCCCCTGGAAAATATTTTCAATATTACAAGCGAAAAAACGGATGTCAAAATCGAAAGCCCTGTGACAAAGGTACTTCGAGAGGACATGTTCTATGGTCTTGCCGACCATACTGAATTGATAACAAAAGGAGGTATGAAAAGACCAGTTGACATTATTGGTTCAACCATTAAAATGGATGGAGATAACATAATTGGCGTTGTTTTTATATTTTATGATATTACCGGACGCATCAGGATCGATGAAATGATGAATATATCTGACAAATGTTAGGACGAAGTAAATGAACGACTATACATTTGGAATTAAGGAACTGGATAATGCGATCGAATGCATAAAAAGAGGCTCAAATATTTTGGTGATAGGCCCTCCTTTGTCTGGAAAGGAATTCATCCTTTATAATATTATGTATCATGGCGCCACGATAAACCAGAATTCAATAATAAATGTGACCACCCGTGAAACAGCTACTCATATTTTAGAATGGTTTAAAGAAAATAAATTGAATTTACCTCTTGACAGGATCGGAATAATTGACTGCGTCACCAAAATGCATTGTGATGTGGCAGTGAAAAATGAAAATATTAAGATAGCAAACAGCCCTGTTGATCTGACAGGAATTGGAGTTAAAATCAGCCAGTTCTTTGATGAATTTTTCATGAAAAAGAAAATCCAGAAAATCCAGCTCCATATCAATTCCCTTTCTACGATTTTGATGTATTCAAATACTCAAACGGTTTTCAGTTTTCTCCATATTTTTACAAAACGCATAAAAGCAACCGGAGCTCTTGGAATTTATTTGATAGACGGAGGAATGCATGACGAGCAGGAAATTGCGACTATAAAACAACTTTTTGATGGTATTATGGAGATTAGATCGGAAAATGATAAAAATTTAATAAGAATAACAGGCCTGTCCCCAAAACCCACCCCATGGTTTGAATATGCTATCGAAGGATCCAAAATTAAAATATTAGGGACATTATCCCCTTCTTTGCCCAATACTCCTAACCCCAAGCTTTCGCCTTTATCAAGAAAAGCAAAGTTCTTCATGGCCCGTTCAGAAATACCGGAATGTAAACCATTAAACGATGCAATAAACAGTGCCGGTGAAATTTTCTATAGGTTTACCGCAAATGAAAAATTAGACTTTGAACATCTTAATACTGAATTCAAAATCTTTGAGAATATCGTAAATATTTCTGATTATGATTTAAAACATATTATGGCCGTCAGGGAACAAACAAATTTGATATCAAAATTAAGACATGTTAAAGAGAATTTCCATCTGCTTGAAAATGCAACGTTTTTGACGCATTTTGGAGAATACCAACCCCGAAGGAAATCAATTTTAGCATCCATCGTAACAATAAAAAATGCATGTGATTGGGGCATTTCCGGCCTCAATAGTGACCATAATAAGCTTGTGGAATCCATAAATGATACTCTAAAAGAGATCGATATTCTTAAAAAAATCACAAATGGATCAACTTTAGAATCAGTAGATAACGGGATTCACAATAAACAACATATTAATAAAGAGATTCTTCGTTACGTTTCCGGCAAACCTAATGAAGGTAGTACGAAGATCAATCTTGGTTTTGAAGAAATATTATCAGTAATTAATGGGTATTCTGACTATACAAATGAACATGGTAAAAAATATTTATTTGATTTGATAAAAACAAGTTCTGTTAATGGAAATAAACGTTATGTTTTTAAGATCGATTCGATTTATGTTGCAGGTGTTTTGATCGATAAAAGCAACAATGTGATCGCATCGTATGTCGAATCATATCTAAATGAAGCCGACACTTTAGATAAACTATTTTCTGCAATAAAAAAAGATGGCCTTAAAGTCTCATGAAGTTCCATTTGATGTCTCTCGAATTTCTTTATCCTGTGAATGTCTGGAAAATTCTTTTAGCAGGATAGGCACTCGTTTTTTAACACTTTTTCATATTAGTTAGTTGGTATGGGCAGAAAGGAGGGGGGTGGTGGTTTAAAAAAATTCTCTGCCCACAACAATTCGTATATATGCGAACTAAGTATTTAAGGTTTACGGTTGCTGTAAACAACTGGAGATAATATACTGTGAAAATTATTCGAGTTATTATGGAGTATGCCTGAAATAATGAAAAGCTTTTAATCGCATGATACGTTTTCCCCGCTTGATGGCAAAGCTTTGGTAAAAGTTAGGGTAAAATTATATAAATACTAAAGCTATACTAAATCCAAGAGGGGACATTCTATCCTATAGCATTTCTTTTAGCGGTTCCCTCTTCTATCCAAGAGTTTGCGCTGTTCTTCTTCGGAGTTCTTATTACAAGACATCACTTATGCGTAAAATATGCCAGCACTTTATCATCTTTAATGCTGTCAATCCTCACGAAACCGAACCTTTCAAATTGCACTACTTTATCCAGCTCCTTTTCTATCCCGCATTCGCCAATCCCCGAATATTCACCACCAGGGGAGAGAACGCGTACTTTTTGTCCATCCGGGGGAACCCAATGGATGATACGGCCTTTTTCCTTCTTGACTATATCCATATCAGTGCCAATGAATTTGGCAGTAAGAGGAGAGATCCCTGTTACCTGGATATTATAAAGGTCCTTCAAGCGCAGACGCTCACCTTCTTTCAGGTTATCCACGTCGCTCTGGCAGATAAGAACTTTTGTTCCAACCGGGATATTTCTCATCTCACCCCTGGAAGGATGAAACGGCGCCTTTGCCACTTTTGGTTCTGCGCCTTCTACCTCAAGTTCAACCGGATCCCAGACAAAAAAATACCTGTTTGCTATAGGATCAACGATTTTCCTGTTCTCGGCATAGAGCGTGTCAAGGCTGAGACTAATATCAGTCTCGCCAAGACCAAGTTCTATCATGAATTTGCGCAGGGCCTCTGATCGTATGCCGCGCCGCCGGAGCGCCCGGATAGTGGGTAAGCGCGGGTCATCCCACCCCGTATATGTTCCTTCTGATATCGCTTTTTTCAGGCCGCTGGTGCTTAATTTCCCGAACTCGTGTATCTGCACGCGTCCCCAGTGCATGGTTTCAGGATACTTCCAATCCATATACTTATAGACATACCTCTGGCGGATCTCACTGTCTGCGAGGTCCTTGCCCCTGATAATAAGCGTCGTGCCCAGAAGGTGATCTTCAACAGCCCCTTCAAAATCAAGAAGTGGCCAGACATTGTATTTATCGCCAACAACTGGTCTTGGATGCGGTGTTTTAATAATCCGGAATGCTACCCAGTCCCTTATGGCAGGGTCCTTATGAGCTATGTCGGTCTTGATCCGAAGTACAGCTTCCTGTTCTTTGAACTCACCCGATATCATCTTTTTCCAGGATACAAGGTTCTTTCCTACCTCCTCTTCCCTGTGCGGACAGGCTTTCTTTACATCTTTTAGCGCCTTGAACTCTTCCTGTTCACAGAAGCAGACGTATGCACAGCCTTTCTCAATGAGCTGTTGGGCGACCTCATAATATTTCAGGATCCTGTCCGAGGCTATGACCACCTCATCCGGTTTTGCGCCAAGCCATTCGCAGTCGTCCAGATACCAGTCATAAGCTTCCAGCATGGGGCGTTTTGTGGCAGGATCCGTATCATCAAAACGGATAATGAATTTGCCATTATATTTTTTCGTATATTCCGAGTTCACAATAATCCCCCGTGAACTACCTATGGTGGGCGGGCCATTGGGATTTGGCGCGAACCTCATCACAAGATGGCCATTTATATTAAGCGGGGGAAGGCCTTTACCCGGCTCTTTCTTTTCCTTAAGTTCTGCGATAAGTTCAGGCGCAAGCCGCTCCAATTCCTGTTCCCATGAATCAGGAGACATCCTGTTTATCTCATCAAGCACTTCTCCTATGAGCGAATTGACTTCCCTGGCCCTTGTCCGCAGTTCCGGTGCTGCCATGACCTTGCCCATAACTGAACCTGCCTGAGGCAGCTTATTATATTTTACTGCGTTTTGCAATGCATATTTTTTTATAAGTATTTTGATATCATCGGTTTTTAACATTGGTGCCTAAATCATCATATAGGAATATTAACCTTCTGCGAATCAATTAAGTTTATATTGATATCATTCATATTTAGTGGAGGTGATATTATGCAGGCTGAGGTTTCAACACTATTCGGATTAAATATTTACACTGAAAAAGGAGTGTACATTGGAAAAGTGAACGATGTCGTACTTGAAGTAGGCGAAAAGAAAGCAACAGGTCTTGCTGCAACAAAATTGAATCCCAATATGTTCGATACAGGAAGCAAAGGAGTTGTTGTCCCTTTCAGATGGGTTACGGCAATTGCCGACGTTATCCTGATCAGGCATGTCAAAGACCAGTTCAAGAAACCCGAAGAGATCGCGGAAGAGTATGATATTCCCGAAGAGGAGGAACAATAATAAATCTTGGATTTTTCAGAAAATGAAATGAAAGAAAGGGAAATATATTCCCACCTCAGGGTGTTCCCTCCTTTTGCCGTAAGGATTGATGGCCGAAGTTTTCGCCGCACTCTCGCAGGGCTTCAAAAACCATATGATGAAAGATTTGCGCATGCAATGGCGGATTCTATAGAATTATTTTTCAAGGAAAGCGGCCTGAACCCCCTGTTCGCTTTTACATTCTCGGATGAGATCTCCTTCTTTTTCAATGATATCCCTTACAATAACAGGGTTGAGAAAATCGATTCCATTATCCCGGGATTTGTGTCCTCGGCTCTAACTATCCTGTTGAAACTTGAAAAGCCGGTTTCCTTTGATTCAAGGATCGTCCTCCTGGGAAAAGAAGATTTTTATAAATATCTTTTATGGAGACAGGCCGAGACCTGGAGAAATCATATGAGTTCCTATGGATATTACACGCTGTTAAAATCCGGATTGAGCAAAGATGAGGCTGCAATACGCCTCAAAAATTTAAAAGCAAAGGACATTCATGAGCTTGTATTCCAAAATGGAATAAATCTTGCTGAAACACCTGTCTGGCAAAGATGCGGAATACTGGTTTACAGGGAATCACATGAGAAAACAGGTTATGATCCCATAAAACAAAAAGAAGTCAAAACACAACGAAAAAGAATAAAACAGGATTGGGATACCCCTATTTTCAATACCGGGGATGGACGGAAACTAATAATGAATCTTATATCATAAAAGTTACAGTAACCCGATATTGCTCTTCCTCACGACCTCGTCATAATTCTTGTATCCCAGTATCTTTTCGATCATATCGGAATGCTTGCCCTTGATCCTGGCAAGCTCGGAAGATGTGTAATCCGTTATCCCCCTGGCAAACAGCTTCCCCTCGCTCTCTATATCCACAATATCCCCACGGTCAAACATACCGGCAACCTCAATGATACCTGAGGGCAAAAGCCCCATACTCTTTTTAATGGCATCCCTTGCACCTTTGTCAACGATGAGCTTACCTGATGTCTTTGAAAGGATAATCCAGCGTGTCCTGTTCTTGAATTTCCCGTTGCGTGCGAGGAAAAGAGTTCCGATGTTCTCTCCCGTTATAACCTTCATAACAACCTCATCGATGGCACTGTTAGCGATTACCATATGGCATCCTGCAATAGAGGTAATTTTGGCAGCGTCTATTTTTGTCCTCATCCCACCCACGCCTTTGGTACTTGTTGGGCTTCCGCCGTAGCTTTCAATCTCAGGAGTGATTTTTTCCACGATACTTATGAGCCTGGCATCCTCATTCTTTTTTGGATTCTTATTGTATAATCCATCTATATCCGACAAAAGTATAAGAAGTTCAGCCTCAACTTTGCTTGCGACCATTGCCGAAAGTTTATCATTATCACCGAAGGTCGCTTCTATCTCATGCACGCAAATGGGATCGTTCTCATTGATTATAGGAACAACGCCAGCATCAAGGAGCGCCGAGATGCTGTTTCGCAGGTTAAGATATGTCATCCTGTTGGAGAAGGCTTCGTATGTCAGCAATATCTGCGCAACTTTGAGGTCATGCTTCTTGAATGCGGTCATCCATTCCTCCATAAGGATATTCTGGCCGACAGCCGCTGCAGCCTGGCGAAGTGGAATTTCACGTGGATTGGATGGCATCTTGAGTTCGATGACACCTATACCGATGGCGCCAGAACTTACGATTATTATTGTTTTCCCGAGTTTTCGCAGATGTGCTACCTGGCTGGCTATGTCTTCTGTCAAATTGCGGTTAAAGCTTCCGTCTTCGTTGGATAAGGAAGATGTGCCAATTTTTATGACTATTTTTTTCAGGCCGGAAAAAAGCTCCTTACGATCAACATCCATCAAAATTCCAATCCCATTTTTTCAGAAAAATTTGATTTTAATTTCTTATGAGTATATTTCCTGGCGTCTTTTCCAACATAATCAGCTACCTTATGACCATTACCGAGAAGCGCATACTTGTAAATCAGCAGACCTTCCATCCCTACAGGCCCACGGGCATGTATTTTGTTAGTGCTGATCCCAACCTCAGCTCCTTTTCCATAACGGAATCCATCAGCAAAGCGAGTAGACGCATTCCACATCACGCTGGAGGAATCCACAAGATCAATGAATTTACTGGCACTGGTCTTGTTTTTCGTGATAATGGCGTCCGTATGATGCGAACCATATTTGTTTATATGGCCGATGGCTTCTTCCATTGAATCTACTATTTTGATGGAAAGTATAAGCTCATTATATTCTGTTTTCCAATCCTCGTGGGTTGCATGCATTATTGCTTTTAAAAATCCCATTTCTTTCAATAGATCGAATGATCTCTCATCGCATCTGAGTTCTACGCCTGATGCATCGTATTTCTTTCCCATTTCAGGAAGAAATGTTCCTGCAATATCCCTGTGAACAAGTAGAGTTTCCATTGCATTGCAGACCGCAGCATACTGGACCTTGGAATCATAACAAACATCATATGCTTTAGAGAGGTCTGCCTCTTTGTCCACATACACATGGCAGATGCCGGATGAATGGCCAAGCACGGGGATACGTGTGTTATCCTGGATGTATTTTACGAACTCGTTTGAGCCGCGTGGGATTATGAGGTTGATGTAGTCATCAAGTTTTAGCATCTCATTTACTTCTTCCCTTGTTTCCATAAGCGCAAATGCGCCATGCGGCATTCCCTGCGTATTTTCGATCGCATTTACAATTACATCAAATATTGCCCTGTTGGAATTACCTGCCTCGCTGCCGCCCTTGAAAATGGTAGCATTTCCGCTCTTTAAGCAAAGTGACATTATCTGGGGAACAACATCCGGACGGGATTCAAATATAACCCCGATCAATCCGATGGGACAGCTTACCTGATATAATTCAAGACCGCTGTCCAGCTCAAGGGCGCAAAGTGTTTTCCCGACAGGGTCTTCAAATTTCAGGACATCCCTGACGCCTGCTATCATCTCATCAATTTTTGTATCATCAACTTTAAGCCTCTTGACAAGAGAGTTTGAGAGCTTTCCTGCCTCAGCGAACTTTCCTGCCGCTGTGACATCTTTTTTATTCGCAGAGATTATTATCTCCCGGTTCGAATCCAGTGCCTGTGCCATTGCAGCAAGCGCGTTGTTCTTAATGTCGCCCGATACGCTTGCCAGTGGAATGGAGGCGCTTTTTGCACGTTTAACTTTTGTTATGATGTCGTTGGACATGATCGATAAAAACCTGTATTTTTATTTGGATTCTTTACATCATTTTACTTTTTATAGGTATGGTCTTTTTTGCATCAAGGTATCGAAAGAAAAACAAAAGATTAAAATAATATGTGTGCTTAATATATTATGGGAGTATATATGAAAACACTCAAGATAAATCAATTTGACGAGAAAGACGAAGAAATTGCAGAAGCACTTATTTCTTTAGGCATGAGCAGGTCTGCTGCAATGACGCTTGCATATATGCAAAATACGAATTCTGCTACATCGATAGAGCTTGAAAGGTCAGCCAGATTACGCCAGCCCGAAGTCAGCATAACCATGAAGCAATTAAAAGAACGTGATTGGATAAACGAACGGGATGAGAAAAAGCTAGGAAAGGGTAGACCGTATAAGATATACTCATTTAAGGTGGAGTTTAAGGATATAATCGCTCAATTGGAGAAACAACAGAGAAAAGACATTGATGAGGTACAGGAAAAGATTGAGAGATTGAAGGGATTGAGGAAATAGAAGACATCTTATTTTTTGAAATAATGGTGTATCCTTATCCCAGATTATCGAAAAAAATAGGAGGGGGTTAAAAACGTGGCTTATACTTTTGAAAAATTGTATTTTAACGCCCTTTCCCAATTAATAAATTGGCTTAATTAGTATATATATATATTCATGAGCATGTAAATTGTTCTGTGAACTTCCTGTCTGTCTGCAATATCTATTTATCTCATAAGCAGGAATATATTTGATAAGGAGTGAAAAATATGGAATGTCAGATTTGCGCAGAATCAACCTCAAATGAGAAATATTGCGACAGATGCGAAAGGATTATGGAAACAGTAATCAAAGATGTCGGGCCCTTATGGGAGAAGATTGATGATTGCAGCTATATTTATCCTATGGTGAAAAGGGTTGTTGATGGTGACCTCAGGACACAGGATGTGGTGAACGAAATCCTCAAGGGTGAAGCCGACTGAAAAAGAATAGATAGATTTCCCGGCGCGAAGAAGGGGGATTTCTATTGTTTTTTTCTTTCACTTTACTACCGTGTTTACAATTTTCGTATCTACTTTTACACCTTTTAATAATACGTATACTGTTATAGTATATTTCCCGGAAGGTCTTATCCCGCTAACTTTTTCCGGAATCGTCATCTTTATAGGGATTTCGTAGGTCTCACCTGGCTTTATTTCCGCATTATATTGGTCCCAATATTCTCTTTTTGCCCTGTCTCCCATCCATGCATAATCATTATTTACCGCAAGGGTGTTTGTCGCGAATTCTGTGATCGCCACTGACCCTGTATTCACAAGAATGAGTTTTGCCTTAACAACACTTCCCGCCGTATAACTTGGCGCAATTTCAATCCTGTTGATTTTCAATTCGCTCGTTTCCTTGATATTGAAAGTGCCGGATGCTATGCTGATATTACGATATTGGGCTTTCCATGTGTGTTTTCCTGAAAAAAGGGCAATTGTTGAGGTTGCACCGCAATCATTTACCTGTAAAGGGGGTAATGAATCAACATAAACCATCACTTCTCTTACCCCTGTATTTTTTCCCTTGAACATGGTCTGGAATCCCCATTGGTTTTTTGAAACGGCATATTCGTTCATAGTTATGCCATCAACTGAATCAATGACCTGGATTGATTTTTTTGCAGAAAGCGTCTGGCCATTGAAAGTGACATTGAGCAATATCGAATGCTCCCCGATCCCAAATTTTTGTAAAAGCTTCTGGCCCGTGCCTATCAGGGTGCCATTCATTTTCCATTCAAATGACGGGTTACTTATGTTATTTACAGTGGCCTCCAGAGCTTCCTGTGAATCTTTCCATAAGACCCTGTCACAACCAATGGATACAGAAGGCTTTGGTTTTTCTTCTTTCTTTTCCTGGGCTGTAAAAATACCTGAATTAAAGACTAGGAAAAAGATCATTATTGCTCCAAATATCAATAAGAAATATTTTATTTTTGGTTTTTGTTTAGTTATTTTGAAAATATTATATATCTCCTCAAGTGAAAATTATGCACTGATTTGAGCTAACTTTAGCCTACATATTAATAAATATTAGGTTCCTTTCATGATTTTTCAGATTATTTTCCAAAAAATATATTAACCTGTAATACCCTTTCCAATGCGGTGGCGACATAATGGTACTTCCGGATAAATTCAAATGTGTCATAACTAACTGGGACTATATTTACGACCTTTGCAGGCATGTAGCGAATGATGTGAAAAGATCTGGGTATGAACCCGATACGATAATAGCACTGGCGCGCGGCGGATGGTTCGCCGGGAGGGTTCTTTGCGATTTTCTCGGGCTAAATGACCTGACAAGCCTTAAGATCGAGCACTATGTGGGGACTGCAAACGCAGGCAGTGGGCCCAGCATTAAGTATCCCCTTGCAGACAATGCAGTGGCTGGAAAGAAAGTCCTGATCGTTGATGATATTACCGACACAGGTAAAAGTATCGCGCACTCAAAAGAATATGTGATTAAACGGAATCCCAAAGAGGTAAGGACTGCAGTACTCCAATACCTGTATACATCGGAAATAAAACCCGATTATTGCGGCGAGATAGTTTCGGAATGGGGCTGGATAGTATTTCCCTGGAATTTTATTGAGGACATGATAGATATTTTTTCCAGGCTTATGGTCAAGGAAAAGAAAAACGAATGGAATATTGAACAGATCAGAGCAGGATTATTAAAATATCATAACATCGACCCGATAAGCTTTGAGATCGCACAACCTGGCCGTATGGAAGAGATACTCGACGAAATGGTAAGAAGAAAACTGATCAAGACGAAGAGCATTTCAGGAAAAAAAACATGGAACTATGAAGGGGCGTAAAAATATGCATGCTGATATTGCAGTAATTGGAGGAACCGGGGTTTACGACACGGCAATGCTGGATAATGTACAGGAAGTTGAAATTGATACACCTTTTGGGAAACCATCCGATGCTATCACAATTGGGTCTTTCGGTGAAATTAACGTTGCATTTCTCCCGAGACATGGGAAAGGGCACAGGATCTCACCGAGTGAATTGAATTCCAGGGCAAATATCCTGGCTCTTAAAAAACTCGGCGTGAAAAGGATTATATCGGCGTCAGCAGTGGGAAGCCTTAAACTTGAACATGGACCCCTTGACATCGTAATACCTGACCAGATATATGACAGGACAAGAATGAGAGATAGTACGTTCTTTGAAGATGGAATAGTTGCCCATATCGGTTTTGCCGATCCTTTTTGTCCTGAGATGTCTTCAATGATCGCCAGGATAACAAGGAAACTGGGTTATTCCGTACATGAAAAGGGAACTTATGTTTGTATGGAAGGTCCGCAATTTTCAACACGCGCAGAGTCAAGAGTTTACCAGGCGCTCGGTTTTGATATCATCGGGATGACCGCTCTTCCTGAAGCAAAACTTGCCCGGGAAGCCCAGATATGCTACAGCATGATAGCAACCGTTACTGATTATGATGTCTGGCATGAAACTGATGTCAATATTGAAACAGTTATTTCCAATGCAATGAAAAATGAGGATGCAGTCCGTAAAATTATTAAAGAGATCATTCCAAGGATTTCAGTTGAGAGAAATTGTGTTTGCTCAAATGCACTGGCAGGGGCGATCGTCACTGCACCCGATAAGATCCCCGTTGAGACAAAACGGAAATTGACAGATTTGATCGGTAAATACATATAATTATTTAATAAGTAATATTTATGTCAGGGTAGGTAAATGAGTGCGAAAAAGGAGGGTTCCGGAAAATCCATTTTTTTAAAAGATAGTCCGGATGTATATATTGTTGAACTCGGGCGTGATGATATCACTGTTTCCCTTTCCAGTGGCAAGATCATATTATGGTTTGGCAGGCGGGCGGGTGAATCGTTGATTCGCGATGTGATTTTTGGCATATCCAGTATTGATTCATCCGTTACTATTGAACAGGAAATATTATGCGAATATAAGAATATTGGTAAATATGAGAATATGGGATATATTTTGACATCATATGCAAAAACCCGGGGAGGTTACAGGGTTATTTTTAATATACCTTTCTACAAAAAGATGGCAATGGCATATTTCGTTAGATCGATCGTAGAACAACTCCGGGAAAAGGACATAAGGAAAACACTTCTCTGGGATGGAAGCCCTGAGAAGATCAACTTTATTTACAATAAATTGAAAAATCTTGAGGGATGGGAGATTAAAAGAATCGAGTATAAAGACAAAGAGGAAAAAGTATCAATATGAAATCCAAAAAGAAAGAATGTGAAGCAACTATCGTATCAATGAACCTTATTGCCGATCATATAAAAAAGGTGGCGTCAAAACTTGACACAGGCTCAGTGACATTGCTTGTTAATGGCATTATAGATTCTAAAATAATATTCCTGATGGGAGCCGGAAGATCCGGACTTGCAGCAAAGGCTTTTGCGATGAGGCTTATGCATCTTGGTTTTAATGTTTATGTCGTAGGTGAAACAACGACCCCGGCAGTACAACCTGATGATCTTGTAATTGCAGTATCAGGTTCCGGGGAGACTCCTTCTATTGCAAACCTGGGGGGGATCGCTAAGAAAATAGGCTCAAACCTTGCGGTCATTACATCAAACAAAGATTCTACCCTTGGTAGAATTTCAGATATTGTTTTGATAGTCCCGGGAAGACCCAAAGATGATGTTGTTTTTGAGGATTATCAAGAACGAAGGATGGTAGGCTACCCCCAGTTAGCTCCCCTTGGGACGATTTTTGAGATATCTGCGCTTGTTTTCCTTGATGCTGTGATCTCAGAGCTGATGGTCAGGACGGGTGCAAGCGAAGCCGAATTGAAGAAAAGGCATACGGTTTTTGAGTAAAAACATGTTCTCTTTACGCGTAAAAAGCATTGACATCTCAGGAATAAGAAAGATGTTTGAAGGGGCAGGCCCGGATTCGATCAACCTTGGGCTTGGACAGCCTGATTTTGATACACCGCAACACATAAAAGACGCGGCTATCGAAGCTATCAACAAAGGCTTAACCGGTTATACAATGAATTCCGGCTTTCCGGAATTGCGGTCAGCTCTTTCCCGGAAGTTCGAATCCGAGAATCATTTTGCTGTATCTCAGGATGAGGTCATAGTTACATCCGGAGCATCGGAGGCCCTCCATCTTGCACTTACGGCCCTTGTCGATAAAGGAGACGAGGTTTTAATACCGGACCCGGGATTTGTTTCTTATAGCGCTTTGACAAAGATATCCGGGGGAAAAATCCTTGGCGTCCCTCTTGGAGAAAAATTGACCATGACCCCCGAAGCGGTAAATGAACTGATTACTCCACGGACGCGTGTGATGATTGTTAACTCACCCTCAAATCCTACAGGTACGGTTCAGACAAGAAAAGAAATAAAAGCACTGGCGCAAATTGCAGATGATAATGATATTACGATAATTTCGGATGAAGTATATGAACATTTCATTTATGAAGGCGAGCATGTGAGCCCGGCACAGTTCACAGATAATGTGATAACAATAAATGCGGTCTCAAAGACATATGCCATGACGGGCTGGCGCATCGGATATGCAGCCGCACGGAAGGAATATGTGGAGCAGATGCTAAAAGTCCACCAGTACATCCAGGCATGCGCAAATTCGATCGCCCAGAAGGCAGCGCAGGCAGCCATTGAAGGGCCGCAGGATTGCGTGAAGCAGATGCGGGATAGTTTCAGGAATAGGAGAGATATTATCATGGAAGGCCTGGGCGCAATGGGTATTAAATGCGTAAAGCCGGAAGGGGCGTTCTATGCATTCCCCGAAGTCAGTGATGATGATGCGCCGGAAAAATTGTTGAAAAATGGTATTATTGTGGTTCCAGGCTCTGCTTTCGGTGAGAACGGGAAGGGACATATCAGGATATCGTATGCGACCTCCGAGGAGAAATTAAGGAGGGCACTTGCTGTGATGGAGACGGTATTGGGATAGCAAATATTATGTTTCCCCTTCATTTCTACCATGCAAACCAGTGTGACCCCAAGAAGTGCACCGGTAAAAAGCTGGCAAGGTTCAATCTTGCAAAGCTCCATAAAAACCCCAGGACACTTCCTAGGCAGGCGATATTCCTTGATCCCTTCGCCCTGCAGGCTCTTTCTCCTGCCGATGATGCAAGAAACGGTATCGTAGTCCTGGACTGCTCATGGGAAGAGGTTGAACGTGTATTCCCCATCCTTCAAAGACTTATGATGAAGCACCGCGCCCTCCCATACCTTCTTGCGGCAAATGCCGTAAATTTCGGCAAGCCTTTCAAGTTGAGTTCAGTAGAGGCTTTTGCTGCGGCGCTCTACATACTGGGGGAAAAAGAACATGCAGCGCTTATTCTCAATAAATTCAAATGGGGGCCCGTATTCCTTGATTTGAACCGGGAACCCCTGGAGAGATATTCAGAAGCAAAGGATAGCACAGAGGTTGTGAAGATACAGGCAGATTATCTGCCCCCTTAGTTGAGCCTGTGGCAAATTCGATAGAATTCTTTTTTTTCTAATTATAAGCAAAATAGACACTTATTTTCATAAAAAATTACAAGCAGAAGCACAATTCGACAGGATAACTTTTCAATCCAATCCTGTTGATCCTGTAAATCCTGTCTGAAAAATCAAGCTATCTTATCAGGTTTGCCTTAGGCTCAGTTAGATTCGAAGTCCACAGCAATTGTGGATTCCTTTGCCGACATTATATATTTTGCCACTTCCAGATGGACAGGATGAACTTGATAGGCCTGCAGGTCCTCCATTGAGTCAAACTTCGTTATCAGGGCGATATCATACGAACGTTCGGAGTGAAGTACATCGGTTCCTAGTTCCAGGTAGCGAAGCTGTGAGATCTTACCTTTCAGGCCAAGCAGGATATCCCTGGCTTTTTCAATACTCATGGAACTTCTGTCTATCAATTTAAAAAGAACTACGTGTGTGATCATAAGACTCCAATAACTAATTCTCCAGCATTAGCTTACGCACAGGTTCAAGTATCTCATTCATATACTTGGCTGCCGCAGCTTTCAAGTCCATGGGATGCAGCGTCCTAGCCTCAAAATCAGACTCAAGCGCCTCGTAACTCTCATAATTCAGGTTGCCGCCGTATTTTTCAGGGCGTGTTATGATAATTTCAGGCAAACGCGGCATGATATGATACTTAAAAAGAGCAAGTACCGGATTATCCATAACTTCCCCCTCCACACAGAACGCGCCTTTTATTTTCTTCTTCATATCTTCAGGCGTGTCATCAACTGAAATATAATTCCCCTTACTGGAGGACATCTTCTTTCCGTCAAGACCAAGAAGTATGGGTGTATGGATGCAAACCGGCGCCTTATATCCGAGTTCAGGCAGCCCTTCCCGCGCCAGCATGTGGATCTTACGCTGGTCGATGCCGCCAACTGCTATATCAACCCCCAGGTGGGCTATATCAAGAGCCTGCATGAGGGGATAGATCATTTGAGATACTTTCGGATTTTCTGCATCCCTGCTTACCTCGTCCATGCTTCGCCGTGCCCTGTTGAGCGTTGTGATGCGGGAAAGTTTCATGACATCAAGCATATATTCCGGACTCAATTGGTATGACGAACCCAGCACGAAGTTGGTGTTCTGTTCATCCAGGCCAAGCGCGATGAAACATCGTTTGTTATAATCAGCTATTTTTCTCACTTCCTCCATTGTGCCTTTTTCATTAAGATAAGCATGTACGTCGGCAAGAAGTACATTGATCTTAAAACCCGCCTGCTGGAGATCGAGGAGTTTGTTGACTGTAAGCACATGGCCCATATGGATCTTGCCGCTTGGTTCGTATCCTACGTATGCCGAAGGTTGTTTTTCGGAATTTATGAGTGCTTCCAGCTCTTCCTTTGTTACAATCTCTTCCGTGTTCCTTGTGATGAGTGCCAATTTGTCCATAATCGCAGTTTCCTGTTACCGCGGTTCTATGTCAGGCAAGAACATAAACTCTACGATATTCAAGAAAAAAGGTTCACAAAATCATAGCATAATTGCATCTTTGAAATTTTTAAAATGAGGGTCTCCAGTCAATACTTGCATATTTCTACTCCTTGCTGATGCAAGTATGATAGCATCCGCAAGACCGAAATCAGAATTTTTGATCTTATTTTCGGCATGTATCTTTGCGGCTTCAATCGCGATTTTTTCATCCAGCACTACGACAGCGC
>Ga0172443_1060_pt1 | contig 26552 bp, 28 predicted proteins | sample MayberryNE_Catta_6_FD_114741 | JGI IMG/M metagenome (GOLD analysis project Ga0172443, IMG submission 114741) | reverse complement strand
GACATAACCGACAGCGTTCGAGCTGCCGTAAAAGAAACCGGTATTACAGATGGTATTTGCGTTATCTCCACGCGCCACAGCACCGGCAGCATAATAATCAACGAGAACGAGAGCGGTCTTAAGAAAGACATACTCGGGATGTTCGAGAACCTTGTCCCGGAAAATAAAAGCTACGCTCACAATCAGATAGATAATAATGCACACGCCCACCTGCGTGCTGTACTTCTCGGAATGAGTGAAACTGTCCCTGTAGAGGACGGACACATTGTCCTGGGCACATGGCAGCGAATATTCTTTGTCGAACTCGACGGGCCGCGAAGACGCAGTGTAAATATAAAAATAGTGGAAAGCTAGAAAGTACCCAGCTCTCCTCTGGTAGTCATCTCGGTGATCCTGGTGATATCAGCCAGCCACTTATCGATGATCGCTTCAGATTCTGATTTGATCTCTTTCATATTGGCTCCATCTTCCGGTATCACCTGGGCGCTTGCGATCAGCGGTTCATCTATCGGATGACCTATCTGGGAAAGGATCCTGATATACACATCTTCGATCCCGGAGACATTTGATGCAATATCCATGGCGATCTGGTTGGAAAGAAGGTTGTAAAGCTTTCCGACATGGTTTATGGGATTTTTCCCGCTTGTGGCTTCCATGCTCATAGGTCTGTTTGGTGTGATCAGGCCGTTGCACCTGTTCCCGCGCCCTACTGAGCCGTCATCACCCATTTCAGCAGAAGTTCCTGTAACTGTCAGGTAAACCGAGCCTGCTTTCTCATCGTCACCCGTATTGACAAAGACATCTACTTCGCGGTCGGTGTACTGCAAAGCAAGATCGCATATCCTGTCGCGCAGGTCATCCTTTATTGAAAAATAATGCGACTGGTCATCAACATATTTGCCTATCATGGCACAGGCGACTGTGAGGGTGATTTTTTCGTTCTTCCTCATACCCATGACCTTGATATCCGTCCCGATAGCAGGCATATCTTTCTTGAAATTCAATACCATCTGTCGTTCCGTATTGTAAACGATCTGCTCAACTTCTGAGAATGGGGCATGCCCTACACCAAATGAAGTATCGTTAGACATTGGCGCTTTTCCACGTTTGAAAACACTCTGAAGATCTGTTGAACCTACACCCAGTTTACAGTCTATGATGACATCATGCTCGGAATCGATATCAGGAAGCGTAGTTTTAAGATATTGCTTTGCTGCCCTTACTGCTGTTGTATCGCTTGGTATTTTTATATCCTTGAATTCTTTTGTTGCTCTTCCCACAAGCAATACATAAATCGGTGAGATCAATTCTCCACCTTTATATTCAGGACAGGAGCGCCCGGCTACGACCTCTACCTGGTCCGTATTATGGTGAAGGATAGTTCCGCATTTTTTGATATATTCATTGCAAAGTGCCCGGCTTACAGCTTCTGCAAATCCGTCAGCCATACTGTCGGGGTGTCCTACACCTTTTCTTTCTACTATCTCAATCTCCTGCTTCTCGATTGGGGTTTGTGTGATTTTTTCGACTCGTATATTTCTTTTCATTAAATTACCTCTAGAGGTTTTCTTAATGATGCTGTTTACTATATAATAACTTTTTGTTTATGTAAATCTATTTATTCTGCTAGTTTAATGCTGGATAAAACTACAGAAAAGTAAAGAAATGACTTCGTTATCAGAAACTACACAAACGCTCCTTAAAAAACACGGTTACCACCTTGCTGGAACACATAGCGCCGTGAAAACATGTCTGTGGCTCAACAAGAGCATACGCGGTGAGGGGGCATGTTATAAATCAAAGTTCTATGGAATGACCTCCCACAGGTGCATACAGATGACTCCCACACTTGTATGCAACCACAGGTGCCTTCACTGCTGGAGGGCTGTGGACGTTCCGGTTAAAGTCCCTCCTGTATGGGATTCGCCAGAGGAAATTGTCAAAGGGGTCTTTAATGAACACAAACGGCTTATCTCAGGTTATGGCGGTTCTGAATTCATGGATAAAACAAGGTGGAAAGAGGCTTTTTTACCGAAGCATGTGGCAATTTCGCTGTCAGGCGAACCTACGATATATCCCTATCTTCCCGGACTGATAGAGGAATTCCACAAAATGGACATGACAACTTTTGTCGTCACAAACGGAACAAACCCGGAAATGGTAGAAAAAATAAGGCCAACGCAGCTTTACATAAGCCTGAATGCACCCGACGAAATGATCTATGAAAAAGCGTGTTCACCACTTGGGAATAGCTGGGAAAACATCAAGCGATCACTTGAAATCCTGAAGCGATCACGTACAAGAACAGCGGTCAGGATAACCATGACTAAAGATGTAAATATGGTGGATCCGCAAGGTTACGCGCATCTTATAGGACTTGCCAGGCCGGATTATGTGGAATTGAAGGCTTATATGCACCTGGGCTTTTCAAGAAAGCGTCTTTCTATGGAAAACATGCCTTCACATGATGAAGTTCTTGATTTTTCAAGAAAGGTTGCACAGGCGCTGGACTATTGCATTGCAGATGATTCAAAGGCAAGCCGTGTAGTGCTGCTTTCAAAGGACGGTAGAAAAAGTAACATAATCCAATAAAATCTAACAAAATGCTTATGTGCTTTATATGCTTATTATCATCAGAATATGACTGAAGGAGAGGCGACGGTGATTCCTGGCGACGATATAATGGAAGAACCAATCGAGATCCTGGTAAATCTAGCCAAAAACGGGGAAATTGACCCATGGAATATCAATATCGTTGAGCTTACGGATAAATTCTTAAAAAGAGTTGATGAACTTGAGAAAATGGATCTGCGCGTATCAGGGCGAACGCTCCTTTACGCGTCCATATTATTGCGTATGAAATCAAATGCTCTTGTTGAGGTGGAAGAACCTCCTGAGGAAATAGATCAAGAATCAGATAATTTTGAAATAAGCGATTATCCGGTGCCTTCCATGCCTCTTCGCCGTTATTCAAAAAGACCGGTAACGCTTGAAGAACTATTGACTGAACTAAAGAAGGCTGAAGCATTTGAAAAAAAGAGGCTCAATCGAGTTGAAAATAAAAGAGATGAAATCCGGGCTACTCTTGATGATGTTCTTTCAGTCGCCCATGAGGAAGATATTGAAAGCAGGATCGTAAAGATGAGGACTATCTTGAATGAATTATTGGAAAAACAGAAATCTATTAGATTTTCAGAACTTTCTTCTCCTCTTGACAGGGCAGGGATGGTAATGGCTTATCTTGCTATTTTGTTCCTTGCTACGAAAAAGGAGATATGGATTGAACAGGAAGAATTCTTTGGTGAACTTTTCATTAGCAGGAAAGCATCATGAACAGGGATAAGGATATACTGGAAGCTGCACTTTTCGCATCCGGTGAACCTCTTGATATCGGACAGCTTAAGAACCTGGTGAAAGAAAAGAACTGCAGGGAATTGCTTCAGCAATTAACAGATGAATACACAGCGCGCAATAGTGCTATTGAGATAAAGGAAATGGATGGCAGGTTCATAATGCAGGTGAAACCAGAATTTGCTGAAAAAGTAAGGTCAATAGCGCCTAAAGAGCTGCGATCACCTGTTCTTCGGACACTTGCAATGATAGCCTATCACCAGCCCATAACCGTAGCAGAGCTTGTTGACAGGAGAGGTGCTGCAACATACGATCATGTGAGGGAACTTGAAGAAAGCGGGTTTGTTTCGGCGGTGCAGCAGGGAAGAACGCGTCTTCTTCATACCACACAGAGGTTTGCCGAGTATTTCAGTCTTGAATCTGCAGATCCCGAAGCCATCAAGCGAAAGATCATAGAACTGGCCAGGGAGCAGAAAATGGGGCTTGACAAGTGGCTCGGAAAGCAGGGAATAGGTGTAAGTCCCATGTATGAATCTTTGATGGAGCTTTGTGGAATAGCAGAATACACCGTTACTAATCCATACACACCCACGGAAGAAGAGCATGACCGCATACATGAGCTGGGAGTTCTTGTAATTTCAAAAGGATATAAGGAAAGAGTGGGTAAGTATTTTGACGGAAGGATAATTGAAATCCAGGCAACGACTTTTGAAGACCTTATCAACTCCATCAATATACTTGCCGAATACGGCAGCAGGAGAAAAGTAAAAGAAAGCATCGATTACATTTCAGAATTAAAGGAAGTATATATTGAAAAAGCCAATTTCATAACTGCAAAAGTTATGCCCCAGACAGAGATGGTATCGCGGATGATCAATGAAATGGGGCTTGGGATATCAGGGGACGGCGTAAAGATCGCGCCGGATTATGGCACATCGAGCGACGGGAAGGAGATCGGCGGCGGGGCCGATATTCTGATACCCACTCATAAGAATGCACAAATGGATATTGTGAAGAGGATTTGCCACAGGTATGATGTTATGGTAGAAATGTTGGGGTCACGATGCAAACTCCCGAAATGATTCTTTTCTAATTCGCCGGAATAGACAAAATACACATAAAGAAAATATCGGCATAGTAACTTCAAATCCGGAGGTTTTCTTAATTGGATCTGTTTTCGGATTATCCCTTGCTGGCTCTTCCATTGGCTCTGCAGGCGACAGAGTTAAAATATTCACGTTCTGCCGGCCTTTAGTTCCCACTATTGCAAAATTTGAGAAGGTCTGAGTAAAGGCCTCATAATAAGTAAACACGCTGTCTTTTGTTACTTCATTTGTCACAAGCTTCTCCCAACCGCTTCCATCCCATCTCACAAGCCCGATACTTGAGATATTGTTTTTATCAATCCAGGAATTCTCTACACCGAACGTTATTACACCCTGTTTTATATTCCTTGGTGAATTAAAGCTTGATGACCCAACCCAGATATTGATATTCTTATATATTATATCAGGAGGATGGACTTTTACCATGGTTGAATTGGTTTTAAGGACTTCTATGCTTGCCGTAATGTCCCCAAAACTGATATTTCCCGTAATATTTACAAACAACACAGGATTGTTGTTATTCATGAACCTGTAGGAAGTCACTTTATCTTTGTATATCGATAAGTCGTATTTTTCGGTAAATTCAATATTTGAACGATTTTCACCTGTTGTGCCGCCCCCACCACCGCCTCCTCCTCCGCCGGATGAGGCCGCAGCTTGCTGTGCTGACGCAATATAAAGGTCTCCGCCTATTGTAAATTCGCTAAGTTTTGTCAGATTGGCCCATACATAATTATTTACAGTATCTATGCCCGCATCGTTTACAAATGAAGGTGAGCCCTGGCCTGAAAGTTTCTCCCAATCAGAGGACGTGGTATTCCAGCGATATAACCTGAGTGAAGGTTCTACAAAAGAGCTTACTTCAGCATCGGTATAATTTACAGCAAGAAACACATACGTCAGGTTATCTCTTAAGCCCTGGCTTGCATTTACAAGTACATATATACCGGGATTGGTAAATCCTGAGGTATTTGATGTCAAATTTACTTTCGATTGGCTTATTTGAATGGTCCCATAACTTGAATTATTAGTGTACAGGCGCAGGGAAGTATTTGAGTACGGCGCAGCGATAAGGGTTTCTGTATTAGCTCCTGTTATGTTTATTACCATATTTGATACGCGAGCAACACTAAACTGAGTTTGTTGAGTGCTGTTCGTATTCCCGGTTGTATCATTTGCAATGATGGTTAAATAATAACGTCCGTATTGAGCTGTGTCAGAAAAATTCTTGTAGTATGTATTACCACTGCCAAAGGACATGGGATATTTAACCGATGTGCCGTCAGGATATGTTATGTTCGCATTGACCTCATTCCCGTTTACATGAGAAACCGAATCAGGCGAAGTAATGTTTGCTGTAATATTAATAGGGTCTGTGAGATTTATAAATGCGTGAGAAACAGAAACATCAGTCACTGATAGCGGTGTGTTGTCAATTGTTACGTTAATACTCTCACTGCTGTTGATATTGTCTGCATTATCGGATAATGAAAAATAAACGGAATAATTGTTGTCAACTGCTGACATGTCAAATGTTATATTGCCTTTCCAGAAACCGGAACTATTTGTGAGTGCTATTATTCCTGTGTTATTTATCATTGACACGTTCACCGATGCATTTTTCACACCTGATGATATGTTATTCACTACAGGGTCAACAGCAGATACATTGAATTCTATTATGCTGCCTGTTTTTGCAGCTGTTCCACGCTGGTATGAAACCGGATTGATTGTCACAGCGGGTTTGTTGTTATCAACAATAACGGTTATCTGTGATGTGTTATTCATGTTGCCTGCGTTATCGTAAGCAGTAATGTTCAAATAATATATTCCATCTGATGTATTCACTATTGTACTTGAATTCCAGAATCCGCTATTATTGGTTAACAGAATATTCCCAGGACTGCTATTGATCTGTGTGACGTTGACTGTGGCATTTTTGATACCTGCAAGGGCATCCGAAATAGAGACATTCATTGTGATAGTTGTGCCGTTTTTTGCTGCAGTGAACCCTGCAGGATAGGCAATCCGGGTATCTGCAATAACAGGAGATATCGTATCTACTGTGAAAGACCACGCATAAGAAAGCTCATTTGAAGCGTTATCCATTGCATTGATAGATACATTGACAGCACCATCATTGTATGGTGTGGTCGTCATGCTTTGAATCCCGAAGCCATTTGGAATGGAGATATTTGTAACCGTCATCGTCATGCCCTGCGTTGACATGCTTAAAGAGGTCAGATTTACCCCTGTCCCGGAATCAGTAATATTGACAGCAACAGGCGTTAAATTGTTGTTAATATAAGAACCATTGACCGGGTACTCATCACTTGCTTCCGGAGGTGAGATGTCTACTGCTCCTGAAATCACAAGTGCGAATGGTTGGGGTCCTTCCGGGATGTTTACGCCATCTATCATTATAGTGTATAAACCTGTAGATGGCGATAATAATTCAACTTCTTCCACATTATTCCGGTTATCAGGTGCACCGTTCCCATAATAAGTCCCACCCGGTCCTGTCACTGTAAGGTCAAGATCGTTTACAAGTGTAATGTCTACAAATGGAGTTCCGGGATAATCTGACCATACAAGAGTTACTCGCATAGGTTCGGAACTGTTAAACACTCTATAACTTACATTCCAGGACTGGCCGGTGCTTAATCCTGTACTATTGTCATAATATCGCATAATTCCGGGCGGAGCCGGGAACAGGGAATTCTCGACATCTATACGGCCCCAGCCCTGGGAGTTCTTTGGTAAACTCATATTAACAGCACCATTGATCAAAGTGGCTTTTATTAAGGCAGCGCTTGGTGAAATTGATTGGTTGTTTACATAAAATTGCCTTACAAGTGCTGCTGTACCTGCAACTATCGGTGTTGCCATACTTGTTCCGCTGCTGTATGCATAATATGAATCAATATAATCCTGATATGATGCACCTGGTTTACTTGATCTTGTGGAAATAATATTAGTGCCTGGCGCTACAACATCTGGTTTGATTCTATTATCCTCAGTAGGACCAATCGAACTAAAAGAAGCGATATCATTTATGTTATCTGATGTAAAACCTTTATCGACTCTAAGATTCTCTGATGCTCCTACTGTTAATACATTTTTTGCTGTAGCCGGTGAATTTATTCCTCCCCATGAACCATAATTTCCCGCTGCAAAAACTACTATCAAATCTTTATTAGACCATATATATTGATCAGTTTCCTGTGACATACTGTCGTATGCTCCCCCTGCAAGTGCTCCCCAACTATCACTATGTATCCGTGCGCCACCATTATAGGCATCTTGAAAAATTTCTGTTAAATCAATAATATAAATAGAACCTGAGCCGTCATCATCTCCAAGCCCTTGAGAGATAATATTTGCATCCGGCGCAATGCCTTTATATTTTCCATTTGATCTTGAACCATTCCCTGCAAGAGAGCCAGTTGCATGTGTACCATGGCCGTTGAAATCATCAGGGCTTGACCCCCAATAATTAAGAAACGTTACCCGATTATCAAAATCCAGATGAATATCGCCATTTGATCCATGATTATCCAACCCGGTGTCCAGCCCGGTATCAGCCACAGCCACAATCTGTCCTGCCCCTGTTAACCCGTGCGTACTCCTGACTGAATATGCTTCTGTAATATTTGCTGCTACATCATTTAAAATAACCGGCTGTACATACTTTTCTATCCAGCTTACCCCGTTTATTTGTGCAATGTCAGGAATCCTTGTTCTTGCTATATTGACCCTGATCCTGCCCCCTGAATTACCGATCAACTCACCCCCAAGTCCTGTTATTTCATCCGATACCCGCTTATTATCCGCGGCATCAAACAGAAGAACCATAATACTTTCATTCGTTACTTTTTGACCGCTATTTACAGGATATGAGGATAGCGCAGGGCTTATCCTGTATCCGGGCTGGTACGGTCCGACCCACTGCACCGAATCCAGCATCTCTATCTGCGATTTTACAGATGAGTTCATCCTGGCAATAAAGGCATTATTGGGCACATAATCATAAAGAACAGCGCCCAGCACATGTAAAGCCTGCTTCCACTCCTTTTTTGTATATCCTTTGAATTGAACGATGTAGTATGCATCTGCATCAAGTCGGTATTGAGAAATAGCAGCATTTTTAACAGTTTTAAACTGTTGTGTTGCAGATGTATCAATTTTTGCGTTCTTTAGCAGAATAGCATTGTTATCGTGATAATTTGCACCCCCGGTGACCGGACCTGATCCTGCATATGAGATTGAAACTATCAGGAAAAGAGTTGCCAGGAAAATAATTATCATTAATTCAATTTTATTTGGGTTCACAAATTATCGACCTCTTTTATAATAATCGCGATAAATATTGAAAATAATTATATTGATATATATAAGTTTGCAACATAATAATGATTATTATCATATTGGATTTAAATTTGAACCTTTATCGAAGTATCTTATGGAAGCATGAATGTTTTAGTATTATCAGGAGGAAGTTAAGCACATGCAAATTCGAACATGGATCGGTATTTTCACCTTAGAAGATAATACTATTATAAGTACGGAGATTTTCAAGAAAGACATTTCTTCCATCACTGAACGCCTCCTTCAAGAACCATTGCTATTAAGAGGCAGTGTCGCTGGTTCAGACCTTCGCTACCTTGCGGTAAAATACGGTTTCGTAAGCTCGATTAATGAATATGATATCATGCTCCATGAACTCAACATCAGGCTTGCAAAAGAACAGGTTGCACAGGCTGTGACGCCCGATACGCGGATAATAGCGGCTGTGGAAGCTATCGATGATCTTGATGAAACAGGCAATATTCTTTCGGAGAGGCTCAAGGAATGGTATATTATGAATTTCGAGGATACTAATTTAAAAGGAGAAGAGATTGCCCGCAAGATCATCGGGACTGAAGAACCTGGAAAATCCCCTGACCTTAAAATAATGCAAAGTTTTTCATCAAGTGTTCTGGCATTGTATGAAGCTCGAATCCATATTGAAGAATACCTCAGGGATAACATGCCGCTAATAGCTCCAAATTTGACCAATATCACAGGACATATCCTGGGAGCGCGCCTCTTGAGTATTGCAGGGAGCCTTGAAAAACTTGCTTTCATGCCATCAAGCACAATACAGGTCATCGGGGCGAACAATGCGCTTTTTAAACATTTGAAAGGCAAAGCCCCTTCGCCAAAACACGGCATCATTTTCAGGCATCCTTTCATTAATACTGCTCCGCGGCGGCAGCGCGGTAAAATTGCACGGATTCTTGCCGCAAAAATATCGCTTGCTTCGCGGTATGATCTTTATTCGGGTGAAGTAAAAGAAGATCTGTCCAGGGAATTAAAATCTAAGGTCGATGCTATCAGGAAACGCCCTGACAAGCCGGAAAAGAAAAAGAGACATGCGTTCAAGTAGCTTCATATTCGTGGCCGGCCAAAATATCAACATCCTGCATAGTTATCAACTTGTCCTTTGCCATTTTTTTTATATCTGGAATTACCGGCTTCAAGCGCTCCTCTGTATCCACTATTTCAATAATTACCGGAAGGTCTTCACTCAGGCGCAGAATGCTTGCAGTATGGAGAATGCTATGAACTCCGTATCCTTCAAAACCCCGAAATACCGTAGCTCCTGCAATTCCCTTGCTTCTTAAGTATTCAACAATGGCATGATAAGCGGGCTTTTTCTGATACCGCCCTGATTCCCCGATGTATATCCTGAGCAATTTTGCTTTCATTAAATCATCTCTATCTGCTTTATTCATAATACTATCCATTTTCCGAAAAACACCCCTGCACCGCATATGAGCAGGCTCAACAGGATGTTTGCTCCAAAGACACGATAATCCTTACGTTCAAGCAATCGGAAGCTCTCATAGCTGAAGGTGGAGAACGTAGTGAATCCGCCAAGTATCCCTGCATCTGCAAAATAAGGCAGTGGATCTGTTCCGAATGTAATCATAGAAAGGAGGGTGGAGCCTGTGAAATTTACCAGCAGCGTTCCTGTTGGGATATCCCTCCAGACAGGATAAATTCCTGATACAAGATAGCGCAGTACCGCACCAAGCGCGCCTCCTGCACCTGCTAATAGCACAGGCATCAGGTTCATGCTCCCATCCCCTTTTTTGCCAGCGCTTTGCCCAGAAAAACGCAAACGAGGCAAAGACCAATGTTTGAGATAATATTCAATAAGGCAATTGAGCCTGAAAATTGCATGGTCTGCACAATGAACGTTGAAAATGTGGTAAGGCCGCCGCAAAAACCGAGGCCTATAAGATACCGTTCCCTTTCGCTGAAAAAACCAAGCTCTGTTGCATACATAAGGTAGCCCAGGATGAAACTTCCGCCGATATTTACCAGCAGTGTGCCTGAAGCACCGGGATACGATAACGATATGAGTTCTCTTAAGGCAGAGCCAAAAAAACCTCCTGTCAGTATATATGCAAACCTGGTTTTTTCCATTTTCGGTTCAATAGCGGGATAAGATAAATAATTTTCAGAAAACAATTTAAGCAATAGGATAATGTTTGACACTCAAGTATGGATGAAGTAAACAGGATAAAACAGTTAAAAAAAGAGAGAAATGCAATAATCCTTGCTCATAATTACCAGCGCGGTGAAGTGCAGGATATCGCGGATTTTGTGGGAGATTCATTCGGCCTGAGCCAGAAAGCAGTTGATAGCGGCGCAGATGTAATTGTCTTTTGCGGCGTTGATTTCATGGCCGAAAGTGCTGCAATATTAAATCCCGAAAAGACTGTCCTTATGCCTGAAACAAATGCCCAGTGCCCGATGGCAGCCATGATAACACCTGAATCCTTAAAGCTTGAAAAAGAGAAATATCCTGATGCTGCTGTTGTCTGTTATGTGAACACACCTGCATCTGTTAAAGCGCAAAGTGATATTTGCTGCACGTCAGCAAATGCGATTAAAGTGGTCAACGCACTCCCTGAGAACGAAATAATCTTTGTCCCCGACAGGAACCTTGCCCTGTATGTTGCGTCCCATACCGCAAAAAAAATAATTGCATGGAATGGCTACTGTCCCACTCATCACCTGATACTGCCGGGAGATATTCTTCTTGAAAAAGAAGAGCATCCGGACGCTGAAATTCTCGTTCATCCCGAGTGCAGGCCTGATGTGGCATCTCTTGCAGACCAGGTCCTCAGTACCGCAGGTATGTTAAAATATGCAAAACAATCCAGTTCCAGGGAATTCATCATAGGCACGGAACTTGGGCTTTTACACAGGCTGCGAAAAGAGAATCCGGATAAGGTATTTATCCCCGGGACAAAGTATGCGGTCTGCCCGAATATGAAAATGAATACGCTTGGCAGTATTATCAGGGCTCTTGAAAACAATGAACATATTATTAAAATCCCTGAAGATATCAGGATAAAAGCAAAAAAAGCCCTTGACCGGATGCTGGAAGTGGGGCGCGGTGATTAATGGTCTTACTTGAACTGATGCGGTACAGGAACTGCGCCATGGCAGGTCTTGCCGCAGTGATCGGAGCAGCCATTGCTTACAGCGCGGCGCCGGGGGAGTCTGTATGGATGGCACTGATTTTCATCGCGGTTTTTGTCATCACAGGCGCCGGGAATGCAATTAATGATTATTTTGATGCGGGAATCGATGCCATCAACCGCCCGGACCGCCCCATACCTTCAGGAAGAATAACCAGAAATTCAGCTTTTGGAATTTCAATATTATTGTTTGCAGCAGGCATCATAATCTCATATTTTATTGGTTCAAATAGCATTCCTTTTTTAATTGCTGTATTCAATTCATTCCTTTTGTACTTATATGCGTCTTTTCTTAAAAGAAAGGCTTTTATAGGGAATCTCAGTGTAAGTTACCTGACAGGCTCCACATTCCTGTTCGGGGGAGCAGCATATGGCGGAAAAGGAATTCAAGTTGCGTTAATTCTTTTTTTCCTGTCGATGCTTGTTACGCTTGCACGCGAGATAGTAAAAACAATCGAGGATATAGAAGGGGACAGGAAAGACGGCGCATCAACGCTTCCTATAATGATCGGTGAAAGACCCGCAGCTTATACGGCATGCGCCTTCGGTCTTCTTGGTGTTGTGCTCAGTCCTTTGCCTTATTTGATGAGATTGTTTAATGAATATTATCTCCTTATCGTGGGAATTGCTGACGTGGTTTTTCTGTATGCAATGTTCATGATATTGAAAAAAAATCCCGGGGCGTCTTCAAAATATTTTAAAGTCGGCATGTTTTTTGCTTTACTTGCGTTTATTGCCGGAAGCTTTCTGAAATAAAATTTATAGGACACCTTTGGTACTTGGGATGCCAATGCCTGTTACTTTTACTGCTCTTTTTAAAGCAATTCCGAAGGCTTTAAAAAGCGCTTCAGCCTTGTGATGGTCATTTTCGCCAGTAACATCAAGGTGTACATTGATCCCGGCATTGCTTGCCAATGATTCAAAAAAGTGGCGTGTATTCTGGGAATTTAATCCGCCGATTTTCGGGTTTGTAAATGCTGCATTGAACACAAGAAAACTGCGCCCGCTGATATCTACCGCTGCCGTTGCAAGTGCCTCGTCCATGGGAACCCGCGCATCGGCAAATCGCTCAATGCCTTTTTTATCACCAAGTGCTTTTGCAATGGCATTTCCAAGTGTAATGCCTACATCTTCGATAGTGTGATGGTCATCAATCATGAGGTCACCCTGTGCTTTTATAGTAAGGTCAAATGAACCGTGTTTTGAAAAAGAGTTAAGCATATGGTCAAAAAAAGGAATGCCTGTACTGATGTCGGTAATTCCTGTACCGTCTAAATTGATCTTTAGTTCTATATCGGTCTCGTTTGTTTTTCTCGATACTTTTGATTCCCTCATGGAGAGATTATATTATTTGGTTGGAATATAAAGATATTGAATTCCTTTATGATACAAAGCCGATGCCTACATCTGCGCCAGGATTTTAACAAGAGGATGTAAGGACTCTTGATCCCTGAGATCGACTTTCGATGTTTTCTCTAAGGTTGTTCTTGATTCATTTCTTACTTTCCTTAATTCATCTACCCTTTCAAGGATACTTTTTGCGCTTGCGGAGTAGTATTCCTTTTCGCATTCACAACATTTTACGTATGGCTGGGAGCCCTTATCCACCAAAACATGGAAGTAAAAATTTTTTATATCATTATTCCCACATATCTCACAAGGAACGAATTCACTTATTACCTCACGAATTTTCATTATAATCTCCAATATTTGAAATGTTTATCTACTATATATAATTTATCACTGTGTTAATATATATAATAATTATGATTATAATAAAGATAGGTTTTCCTCTTGCACAATTCCGAGAACAAGCTAAAGCTTTTTATATTTAGGTGAGAATGATAATATAAAAAAGCAATGGATTTAGACATAATAATATATTAATTAAAATATGATACGCCAGAGATTCGTGCTTGATACAAGCGCACTAACTGATACACAGACACGTGAAATTGAGGGTGGAAACCTTGATACTGCAATGGGTGGGATCCTTGATATCATAGCAGAGGCGCGCCTTCATCTTGGTATAAGCTGCTATATCCCCTATCCTTCCGTATATATGGAGATGAGGGAATTTGCCAGGAATAACGGCTGCAGTGAGGATACACTTGCCAAGATCGATACATGGCTTGTAAAAAAAACCCCTGATAGGTATGAAGTGAAAATCCCATCCAAGATTTTCTACGATTATGTGGATTTCATGCGCGGAAGAATCAATAAGGGAATGAACGTTGCAGAAGATGCAATATGGGAGTCGGCGACTGAATGCCTTTTCCGGACTACCAGGGCAAAAACGAAGCTTGAGATAGAGCCTGAGATAGAGCGTAATGTCATAGGCGGTATTATCAACTCTTTCAGGGATAAATACAGAAATGCTTTACGTTACGGGATTCTTGACAGCGCCCCTGATATTGATGTTCTGCTGCTTTCCAAAGAGCTTGATGCAGCTGTAGTGGCAAGCGATATGGGAATTCAAAAATGGGCCGAGCAGCTCGGACTTCGTTTCGTTGAGGCAAAATCCTTTCCTTTTATGATAAAAGAATATCTAAAAAGAGTCAAACCTGAAAAAGTGGCCAGCATGATATGATATCTGTATATATTGCTGCATTCGGGTTTGCCACGATAATTTTCCTTACACTGCGAGATATCAGGATCTATAGGCGTACAAAACTGGTATCTTACAGGAAAGGAGCGCTTCGTGGAATGATTACGGGCGCCCTTGCATGGTTAGGTATGATTTTTATATTGGGGAATCCGGCCAGCGAACAAATAGGGCTTACGATCGTGTTTGTTGCGATATATTTTAACAGGAAAGGCAAGCGTGAGGATGTGTTCCATGATGCACCCCTGATAAAAAGAATTCTTGGGGAAACGACTGTTAAAAAATAAGGTATTTCGAAAAAATAAAATTTATTAGTTCCTGGGTGATATTATAACTTCTTCCACTTTAAATCTTACAAAATTCTCTTTAGGCACTGAAATACTTTTTATCCATGTTTCATCTTTCTGGAAAGATATCATCCCTGTATCATACACTTCACCGGATTTTTCCTTCAAAAGAAGTCTTATACCACTGATATAATAGTCGGCCCTGCTTTCATTTAGCCAATCATCATCTGTTTTTTTTAACAGTATCGCTCCCATGCCTGATATGGATGAATATTGAAATGTAACCTTTGTTACCCCATATCCGGCATTTCTGTAATAATCGATCCCACTATTTTGAGATGATTCTTCAGCCAAAATTTCCCATTCATTATTTACTACTTCATTGGTACCTTCCTCCCCGCCTTCTACATTAATTAACTGCGAATTATCGATTGCGTTAACCTTTACAGGTGTCTCTACACATCCGATACCGGCTTCCATTACAAAGATCATTGTCAGAACAGCAGTAAACTTGGATAAGTTGGCATTCATTTCCTGATCACTTATGAATTATATTTGCATCAACCATAATAAAGTTAGAGGAAAACTATTAATTTCAATGCTTATGTAAAAATACAAAACTATTTCATTCTTAAACAACTAGAAAAGACCAATGCTCACAAAACGAATAATACCATGCCTTGATGTGACCCTGGATAAAGCCGGAGGCTGCGTTGTAAAAGGTATTGAATTTGTAAATTTGAAAGAAGCAGGCGATCCTGTGCAGCTTGCGAAGAGATACAACGAACAGGGCGCAGATGAGCTTGTCTTCCTGGATATAACAGCTTCCCATGAGCGCAGGGGAACAATGATAGATGTAATAGAAAGAACAGCAGACGAGGTTTTTATCCCTCTCACGGTAGGCGGCGGCATAAGCAGCATCGAAGCAATACGGAACATCCTGCGGGCTGGGGCGGATAAGGTATCTATCAATACCGCGGCAGTTAAGAACCCTGATTTCATAAAAGAGTCCTCAGATGTCTTCGGTTCGCAGTGTATCGTTACTGCCATCGATTGCAGGCGTAATACAAATATCAAGGACATCAAAGACGTGACATTAATAGAACTTGAAGACGGTACAAAAGCATGGTATGAGGTCGTGATCTATGGAGGAAGGACACCAACCGGTCTTGATACTGTACAGTGGGCGCAACAGGTCGAAAAACTCGGCTCGGGTGAGATACTGCTCACCAGCATGGATAAGGATGGAACAAAGGACGGCTATGACCTCCCAATCACAAGCAAACTTTCAGAAACGCTGGATATACCTATAATAGCATCAGGCGGCGCTGGCAATATTGAGCACATATACGATGCATTCACGAAAGGTAAAGCTGATGCGGCGCTTGCTGCCAGTATTTTCCATTTCGGTGAGTACACGATAGGATATACTAAGGAATATTTAAAGAAAAAAGGCATAGCTGTTCGAATATAAAAAAATTATAATTAATAAAAAATAAGTGGCAGTGATCTTTGCCACAGAAGCTTATTCACGCGAATGGATGGATCGCTTTATCTTTTCTTGTGAGAGCTTCCTCCACTGAGGGTTCTCCTGACATTGCTCTTTTTATTGCCAGTTTTGTTGCTTCGTAGTTGTAATCATAAATTTTTTGCTTATCTTTAGCTTTCCAGTGAATAAATACTGAAGCTATTATCAATAGATCTTCAGAATCGTCCTTTGCAATCACTCCTTCCTCTACGCTGTCCATTACCGCTTTTGCGACAGCCGACTGCCCTGCTCCAAACATTAACACAGCCTGGTTTGCATTTTTCATTGTCACTTTGTTTACCATCAATGTGCATGGTTTTGGCTGGAGATTCGGTTCAAGCACCGCAAGAAGCGGCGTATGCCCTTCTCTTGGCATTGCAAGTGAACTCATAAACGCAGTCTCAACCGGCCCTCCTCTTGGCCCTATTACAAGATCGATATGTGCAATTTCAGGCCCCTCGCCAACAAGTGCCTCACCGATCATACTTTTAACTATATGTACCATTAAACTCACCATCCTTTCTGCACATTAATCGTATTTAGAGATTTCTAGATTCGGTTTATAAAAAGGAGACGCCGCTCACAGCGGCGTGGCGATGCATGTCGCGAAAAAATGTGACTTACTAAATTATATTAACATAAATTTACTGTTTGTTTTTGCTGAAAACTACAGGATACACCATATTCACATGCGCGAATTTCTTTCCATTCCTGGTTGATTATTCGTGTTACACAATTGATTTCAGAGTGTTTACATTTCATGTTTTCTCCATCCGTTAGTGCCTTTATTCCGGTAATATCACTATAATTCACACTCTGATTAATACAGGTGTGAAAAATGTGTGGGTTGTTGATGATTTTCCTTAGGATTCCTGTTCTTGCGCTCAATCAGTATCCTTGAGATTATCGCCATTCTCTTAAATTTCCTTGCTAATGCCATAATCAATTTCAACATCCGCTAATCTTTTCACATTTTAATGAATATTGGTGTGAAAAAAATGTGAGTCTATGTGAACATGGATTTTATTTATTCAATTTCTCCACTACTTCCATCACTGTCATAAGTTCCTGCTCCCCTGTACCCATATCCTTAAGCGCCACCTTTCCGACATCAAGCTCGTTCTTACCCACAACTACGACATGGCTTGCGCCGATAGTGTTGGCATAAGCGATCTGGTCCTTGAACTTGCGTCCCATTAGATCAAGATAGGTCTCAATATGCTCTCTGAGCTTATTTGCGATAACTATTGCCTGTTTGTATGTGTCCTCAAATGTGACTACCACAATACGTTTAGTGGCATTGGGCTTTACCTGACATATCTCCATGATCCTGTCAAACCCTATAGCATACCCCGTTGATGGTGTATCCTCACCGCCGAATAGAGCCGCAAGACGGTATGAGCCTCCGCCGCATACCTGGTTCTGTGCGCCAAGACCTTCGCAGTATATCTCAAACACCATGCCTGTATAATAATCAAGACCTCTTGCGATCCCAAGGTCGACCTGGTATTCGAGGCCATATACGTCCAGAAGATCAAGAAGGGCCCTGAATTGGGATATCGCATCAATTTCGCCAACAAGCTCCTGAGCCTCATGCAGTGCGTTTTCACCATGCAGCCCTATTAAGCGGAATAGTTTCCCTTTCATATCATCAGGCGCATTGATCTCATCAAGAAATGCCTCAAGACCTTTATCATCCTTCTTATCAACAAGGCGCATGATCTTGCTCTGGAATTCAGACCGGATATCTTTTAGAAGAGCGCGTACGATCCCGAGATTCCCAACATGGAGATCTCCGCTGACACCTGCGCTTTTTAACATTTCCACTGCAAGTGCGATCACTTCTGCATCAGACTCGGGCCGGGCGCTTCCTATTATCTCAACCCCGAACTGGAAAAACTCACGGAAACGTCCTTTCTGGGGACGCTCATACCTGAAGCAATTATCAAAATAAAAGAATTTCAGAGGCTTGAGCGACCTCTGGAGCTCTTCCACATACATCCTTACCACAGGAGCCGTCAGCTCAGGACGAAGTGCTATCTCGCGATCGCCCTTATCCTTGAAATTATATATCTCACCAAGTATCCCGTCTCCTGATTTCAGGGTAAAAAGCTCTATATGTTCAAATGTCGGGGTTTTTATCTCGCCGTATCCCCAATGCGTAGCAACCCCACGCAGCTTATTCTCAATGTATTTTCGCTTTACCATTTCTTCCGGCAAAAAATCACGCGTGCCTCGGGGTTTCTGGAGTTCCATTGTTATTCTTCCTTTTTGTCACGAATACAGTCTTGGTATTAATAAATCTGTATGTTTTCAAAGTATAGAAACAATTATTAATCCTTACATTATTACAGGTAGGTCATGGGGATAAGACAGAAAATAAAAGAAATAAAGGAAAGCGATAATTTCTGGGCGGGGCTTTTAAGGGATTTCATATTCGTGTTTATGGTCGTAGTGATTTTTTCCTCGGTTTCATACATTGCCCTGGGGCGCTTTTCACCCATGGTAGCCGTTGAAAGTAAAAGCATGGTCCCTAATCTGAAAGTTGGGGATATAATTTTTATTGAAAGTGCGAACCGAACGGAAATAATCACTTATGAAGAAGGTAAGAAAAAAGGGTATTCATCCTTTGATTATTATGGCGATGTGATTTTATACAGGCGATTCGGAAGTGAAGAACAAACACCAATCATCCATCGTGCCATGTATTATATCAATGAAAGCGAGCCTATGTGGACGGGCGGTCCGTCCGCACCCTATGCAGGTTATATTACAAAAGGAGATAACAACATCACAAATGGTGTATATGACCAGCAGGGCAGCATAAGTCACCTGCAGCCTATCAAGAAGGAATGGGTGATCGGTGTCGCCCGTTTCAGACCGATACCTTTGCTCGGGTGTATTTCACTCGCAATGAGAGGAAACCTTGCTTGTCTTAATCAATAATTATAAATACAACAGTGATATAAAGATAAGTTTAATATAACAGCCGATATTATCTCACTTGCTTATGGGTCTAAAAAACAGACTATATTTTAAAGAAATATTAGAAAAAATCAGGAAAATCGACTGGGCAGGACTTTCACGGGACTTTCTTTTTGTAATTACAACTGTAATTATTTTTGTCTCGTTTTCAAAGATCGCAATGGGGTTATATACTCCCATGGTAGCAGTAGAGAGCGGAAGCATGATCCCACACATTCAGATCGGCGATATTATCTTTGTTGAAAGTATTGATCGGACGGAAATAATAACAAATGAAGCCGGAAAAAAGAAGGATTATTCATCCTTTAACGAATATGGCGATGTAATCTTATACAAACCCCGTGGAAATGATAAGACGACACCAATCATCCATCGCGCCATGTATTATATCAATGAAAGCGAGCCTATGTGGCCTGGAGGACCTCCGGCCCCATATGCAGGCTACATTACAAAAGGCGATAACACCAGAACCAATGCTGCATTCGACCAGCAGGGCAGCATAAGTCACCTGCAGCCTATCAAGAAGGAATGGGTGATCGGAGTTGCCCGTTTTAGCAGGGTACCAATGCTTGGATGTATTTCGCTTATCCCCAGAGGGAATTATGCTTGTTTTAAATAACAAAAAGGAAATGTCAGGCGTATAACTTTGTCTGGTTAGGCGGCCTGAAATCTTCCAGTGGTTTTAACCTGTAATCCTCAAATAAAACCCTTCTAGTGCTTTCAGAGGGGACACTCAAAGAGATCTCTTTGGTTCTTCCGTACCTTCCTTTGCTTACAACAGTTGCATTCAGGATACCCATCATATCAAGCTCGGAAATCAAATCTGTAACCCTTCGCTGTGTCAGAATTTCAATTCCTATAATCCTGCACATTTGTTTATAGATATTATATGCTTCACCTGTTGTGAGATTACTGTCGCCATTGTATCCGAGAAGAACCACACTCAAAAGAACAAGTTTGGACTGGCTTGGCAAGGTCCTTACCACCTCCACTATCCTGTCTATCTCTATTTTCTCCTGAGCCTGCTTGACATGTGCCTCAAGAACCTTTTCTGATTTTATTCGTTCTGCGATCTCTCCCGATACACGCAACAGATCAAGAGCTCGCCTTGCATCTCCATGCTCCTGAGCTGCATAAGCTGCACAAAGGGGAATTACTGTCTCTTCCAGTGCTGTGGGCTTGAAAGCCATTTCAGCTCTCTGGTTAAGGATATCCCTTATCTGGTTGGCATCGTACGGAGGGAAAATGATCTCTTCTTCGCCAAGTGAACTTTTTACCCTGGGGTCCAGGAATTCCGTGAATTTGAGATCATTTGTCACGCCGATAAGGCTGACTTTTGCCTTTTTCAGATCAGAATTTATCCGGGTGAGATTGTATAACACATCGTCTCCTTTACTTACGAGCTTATCCACTTCATCCAGTATTATTATCGCTATGCATTTATCAGAGTCCAATGCGCTCTTTAATTCGGTGTATACCTGGTCAGTTGGCCAGCCAGTCATGGGAATGTCTTTATCAAAATGCCGCGCAATTGATGCCAGCAAACGATATTGAGTATCCACAACTTCACAGTTAATATAGACAACAATGCATGGAACACTATGTGCTTCACTGGTTTTTTCAAGTTCCTTTCCAACATGTTTTGCTACAGCTGTTTTACCTGTTCCGGTCTTTCCATATATCAAAATATTGGAAGGAGTTTCCCCCCTTAGGGCTGAAACTAATATTGTGGCTAATCCTTTTACCTGTTCACCTCTATGCGGAAGATAATCAGGAATATACGTTGATCTTAGCACCTCTCTATTTTCAAAAATACTTTCGTGCATCAACATATCTTCAAAGATACCATTTATTGATGACGTTTTTATCTCCATTCTTCGACCTCCTATAATACTCCAATGGAAGGATACGCCTTAAGACTTATGGTTAATACCCCTTTGTTTCAACTGGACTTGATTATGCAAAGAAGGAAAAATTGATAAAAAAGATGTCTTTACATGTCGATTGGCTGCTGATATGAACGTTCGTGTTTATGGTATACATGATCTTTCTTTCCCTTATACCCCTTTATTTCCATTGGAGAGCCTGACAACCTACCCCATTATTTCATGTGGAGATTTAAAAAAACGACTGCATTCATTTTTTTCATTAATAAAAAAAACCGATATGTACTATTTAGACTCTAACTATATATAAATGTTTCTGTTTTTGCTTATTATAAATTTAAAGAAAAAAAAGATTACAAAAATCGCGAATTTTTAAAATCTCAAATCTCCAGTGGAAATATAAGGGTAGGTCAAATCACAGGAAAGGTCAAAAAAAACAGTGTCTCACTGATCTACCGGAATAGATTCCAATTTGCTGGACAATCCCCAGATCAATGTTCTTGTGTGAATCGGGATATTAGGATCATTCCCCATATCATCAAGACTTGAGATTACCATCGCAGCTCTTTTTGACAGCGGCCATTTTTCATTTGATAATGTATTTTTTATGGTATCAGCTGAGCGTCTGATATTTCTTGGAACCGAATCATCATTAATGATCCTTTCTAATACTTCAGTACACTGTTTTATGACTTCGCTAGGATTTTCCGACACAGTTATCACCACGGGATATAAATATGAAACAAAAACTGTAATTAAGATTATTGCTTGAAAAGACTTTCGGTGATATTATGGTCGTAAAAGGTTCGGAAGATAAAATCCAGAGAATAACAAAACTTCTTGAAAGTGGAGGGACAATGCTGGCAACACACCATGAGTGTGGAGCTCCGATGTTCAGATATCAGGGAAAAGTCGTATGTCCTGTATGTGATTTTCAGGAAAAAAAACCGGAAATAATCGAAACAGGAAAAATTGGGAACCAATATGCAGAGCAAGGCCAGAAAAAAAATGACCCGGAAAGGATTGCCCGGACAATGCCGCGGTCTGCTGATACCTCAGAGTTCGATAAAATAATCATAAATAAAGTTCGTCAATTGACAGCAAGCCTTGAAAACGAGACAGAATTAGCAAGGATCAGGGATAAAATGGAATGCATCGAGCAGGGATTAAGGATCTTAAAGCTGCTGCGAGAAACGAATTAACCCGCAAGATTGACTGTTGTGTTCCTGGTTATGAAGAGATTAAAAGATGATTGCTCCCTGTTCTCACGCACAAGAGTGCCGAACATCTCAATGATATCCCCATAACACGCATCAATAAGCGCTCTGTTTTTTTCATTCAAATGGTAAGCCGGCATTACTGCATAGCAGGGAGCTGAAGCTGTTCCGTCACATATCTTGAATACATATGTCTTTTCATTTCCGAGATTTCCAGACATTACAGACACGGCAACATTTATGTGCTTTTTTATATGTTTTTTCAGGTTCGAAAGGGCCATGAATTTTCCTCTGGCTCGATAAGCGTGTTTAGTAAGCCGGTCTTTCCTTAATATTACTGAGGAAAATTTCATATCCGTGTTTATGTATCTGTAAGAATCCGCTGTATCTGCGATCTTTTCCATAAAATCGGGCACTTGTATATTCCCAGGCTGCTGGAAACTCCAGCAGTTCATGCCGCTGCATGGTTCTTCCCAGATAAATGAGCAGGGACTGTAGATATTGAATCCTTTTTTATTCAGGGCCTGTTGAGTAACCCGAAGAGTCTTTGAATTTTCAAGATCTGCAGGCTCAATAATGATAATAGTGGGGTTTTTGCTTCCTGAAGCAATTCTTTCCACGATAACAGTGCGTTCGTATGGTGAAGATCTTAACTCAGCCAGTATATTTGAGAATATTATGAGGTCAGCATCCTGAGGGACAGGAGCGTTCCTGATTGAAGAATGTACAGGTTCATCAATTGTGATACTGGCAGTGCCGGCCGGAATGAAATTGGAAATAAGCTCCTTATAACATTTGATATTTTCCCACTCCTGCTCGATCGAGCCTATCCTGACATTCATCTTAACATCCATTTTATTCATGGCATAAACATCCTGCAGTTTCTTGAGGAAGTCAAGTGTACTCAGCGTTATTGTCCCGGGACCCGAACCAACATCAATAATACTCATCTTGTTTGTAAGCAATCCGCCCCTGAATAACTCAAGCAAAAGGTACTGATACTGGTAAAAATAAACAGGGAAATGATAGAGAAGATAGGATATTATCCTTATCCTGGGATACCGGGATTCTCCTTTCCCTTTCCAGTATTCCTCTTTCTGCTTCACGATATTCTCGCGGATCATTGCTGCAGTTTCACCCGTGTTCCAGTTCTTCCCGCAGGATTTTTCTATATAAGTCTCGATTAATTTTTCGATGCGAATAGGCAATTTTGGATTTTTAAAAAGCGCCGCCAGTTCCTTTACTACCGATTCATCAGCTGGCAGTGGGCGTTTTATGAGTTTTGTACATTTATAATCTGCACTGCAAGAAAGGTCAAGGTCATAAAAATGTGGTTTCAGGGTTGTGTAAAGCACTTTTTCTTCATATTTCTTGCTCAGGTACCGGTTCATTTCCGAAAGCGCGAACTCGGAGCGTGAGGAGGCGAGGTATCTGGCGAGTGAGAGGATTTCGGCGGTCATAGGTAAGAATTAACTCAACTGAAAAACGAACCGCATATAAACGCGGATGAACGCGGATCTGTTGTATTGGTTTTTATGAACATGATGCAGATTTCTCAGGACAAATAAGATTTAAAAAATTCATAGGTTATCAATATGTGGTAAATGCATATAATTCTTATTGGCTATTTTTTGAAAATTATTATAGTATAATTCTATATAAATAACTTGTAGAAAAGTATTTTTAGAATACTAGTATAATTAGAAAATATGACAACTACAATAAAGGTCTCTGATGAAACAAAGCAGCTTCTTGATATGCTCCATGCAAAGATGACGCTGACGCTACGCAAAAAAAAGACCCTGACCGAATTGATCGATATGATTACCCACCTTGCATTGAAGCATGAGAATGAGCTTCTTGAAGCTGAGAAATTAATCCCTCTTGAGAAAGACCCTGCTATGAAGCCGTCTATCGACTGGGGAGTAAAAACAGATGCAAGCAAGGTTGATGAATATATTTATACAGAAGATTGAATGTCAGTGTTCATCGACACGGGAGCGTTTCTTGCATACAGGAATAAAAAGGATAAATATCATAAGGTTGCAGACAGGTTATTCAGAGAAGCGCTTAAAGGAAAATTCGGGCAGCTATACACCTCGGATTATATCTATGATGAGGCCCTGACCCTTGCCATCACAAGGACAAGAAACATATCTGTGGCAATGGATATCGCGCAAGTCATCCAATCTCCGAGAATCAAAATGATTTTTGTGTATGCAGGGCTACTGGAGAGGTCAACAAGGATCTTCAAGCAATATTCTGAAAGGAACCTCAGTTTTACGGATGCTGTGTCTATGGAGATCATGAGTGAATTTGGGATAATAAAATATTTTGGTTTTGATGGGCATTTTGAAGGGATTGTTGAAAAGATAATCTTGAAATAAAGAAGTTACCAAGAAATACTGAAATATTGTATGCAAAAGGTAAAATTGGTGAAAGACTTTCTCAAATGAAAAACTGGCTTGAAGAAAGACATATGAAAATCATACGAGAAAATGGGGAAAATTAGACCGTTATTGACAAGGGCAACAGGTTTATCTAAGGGAACGGATCTCAAATGCAATGTTTGTTACCCTCTCGACCTACTTTTATGTAGGTGTAAGAATGCTTTATTGTTCTCGCAAGAATGTTGTATATACGAACGCAGATTTGTTGTATTGATTTTTATGAACACGATGCAGGCTCTTCAGTAAATCAGTCAAGAAACTTAACTACCTGTCCACTTTTTGGGGTGCAGTTCAAGAATAGGAACTAATTCTTTCCTGTACCTTTTTCCATGATTCAGTAATCAGAAAACTCTCATCCATATTCTCGACTATTCTCTCAAATTTATTAAAAGGCGCTGCGAACGTGAGTTCATCAGCGGCAACATACGGACGTGCAGAAATATCAAACATCCCGATAATTCCTTTCGGGTTGTCGGAATCTTTTTCAAGGTAAGGGTTCTGGATTATTGATGCACATCCGGCGCCAAACGGTGCTATTACACCATTGGGATCGGATTCATCAAAACCAGCGAGGGTGAAAAGTCCTGATATGATATCGGGCCTTGCAAAGAATATCACCACATCGGGATTATCCGATTCTTCAAGCATGTCCCATCTCTTAAAAACAATATATCTGGCAGGCGCCTTGAAAACAGGTTGCTTTTTTATCAATTCCCTGACGAGCTCAGGAGATTTTTTATACCGTTCACCTTCCATTTCTCCCGGAATGCCGCATGAGAGGAAATATTCAAAGTTGGGCCTGAGCTTTTCTGCAAAGCCAAGATACCTCTTTCCGCCAAAGCAACCTATGGATCCAATATTGAAACACAAAGATCTACCTTTCCTTATATTCTGCAATGCTCCTATTACGCATCTTGGAATCGTGCCAGGCTTAGCCAGTTCTGCATGTCCTTCTTCATTTGTATAATAAAATGTTATGGGAAGCTCCGCATTGTCAAAAAATTTCTTCCAGCGTTCAATGAATTTTTCTTTGAATTCAATATCCATGTTAGTCCTCCTAATTTAAAAACTCTGAATTAATGTATTTTAAAATGATTAAACTATCATATAAATTGCACAGCAAGGAAACAGTTGATTTTTATAAAAAACAATCAACATGCATATTCAAGGATGATTATAAAATAAATTGAAATAAGTGAGCATAGCGACTTTTTACAGTTCCCGAGAGTTCGCACATCTTAGTACAATGTAAAACGTTGACAGGCTTAACTTCTGTGTTCGGAATGGGTACAGGTGTTTCCCCGCCGCTTTGGCCGCTATACTCGCTTATGACGGTAAATACCATCCTCTGGGATGGTTTGTAATGACCATGTATAATGCGCAACCCTGGATATCGCCCGAATGCAGTGAAACAAAATCTAGCTTGGACGTTAGTAGTCGACGGGCTGAACACCTCGTCACCTTGGTGCTTACACCCCGACTCTATCAAACTCGTCTTTTACGAGAGTCCTAAAGAAGTCTCTTTTTAGGTGAGGTTTCAAGCTTAGATGCTTTCAGCTTTTATCCTTTAGTGCGTAGCTGCCCTGCGATGCCTTACCA
>Ga0172443_1059_pt1 | contig 27152 bp, 24 predicted proteins | sample MayberryNE_Catta_6_FD_114741 | JGI IMG/M metagenome (GOLD analysis project Ga0172443, IMG submission 114741) | reverse complement strand
CGCCGGATAAATCTATGCAAACATCAAATATCTTAACCCTTTCCACATCATCTATCGCGGAACTCTGATATAAATTTTCGTCAATTTGAAATACTTCCATAATAAAAGAAAATAAATAAGTAGTTAACCCACATTCCGCACATCTAACACATTTGGGATAAAACTTAGTACAAATGTGTTAGTTTATAAGCAGATACGGTTTGAAAATATCCTAAATTCATTAAATTCTATCCCATTTGTGCCATCTGCGGAATGTGGGGAAAATCCAAAAATCTTATTTTTTCAATCATCCTCGCAGTGGCAATGCTCGGTTTAATAGGCGGGGAAGGGGATGCTTTCAACACATCTTCAATAATCATTAGCAACGGCACTACTGCGAATTTCACGAATGGATAAGGCGGCTTTGCTGGCGAAGGAAATGGGGATAGGAGCGAAGGAGTTAATAAGCGTGTCTGCACAATTAGTTTTGAAAAATATTCAGAAATAATTTATATCACAAACCCTGTCTCGCTCTTGGGGAGAGCCTTTATCAAAATAAAATTCCTCATCTTTGAAGGCAAAACCCGCGCCACTTCCTTCATGGTCACTCCTTCCACGAATTCGATATTCTCTATTTGCTCATGGTATTCTTCATAAGGCAGCTTGACCCTCACCCCGTTCATCTGTAATGTTATAGGCAGAGGATGAAGGCTATCAACGATTTCCGGTATTTGCTCCTCTATCTCTTTCTTGATCCTGGGCGGCGCCACAGAAGGTGGGTCCTTTGCTATCTCTTTTCTCACATCGTCAAGAACCTTTCCGATGACCTCAACAAGTTTATCAAGAGTCCTGAGCTCTTCGGAATGCCTCATATGGTGCAGGATCCTGCCGAAGTTTCCCACGTAGGCTGTGGCATTTGGCACATCTTCGGTCCTGAGCTCAGGCGCCCCTGTGACCACAATGGGTATTTCTATTCCTTCATAAAGTTTCTTTGATTTCTCAATAATGCAGTGCTCGTAATTCCCCAGGATGAACACCGAAACATCGTGTTCATTGATAAGATCGCGCTCAAAAGCAGTAAGCTGGCAGATCCTCTTTCCAACGCCCCGTGCAAGACCTACCATGTTGGTCTTTGCGCCCTGTTTCCGGAGGAACTCGGCAACATCGCAATCAAGATGCGGAAGATGATGATAAGCAAGGGTCGGGGCAACTGTTGCTATTTCGCTGCCTGTGAGAGGCGCTCTTGTGAGCTTGCCAAGAAGTTCTTTTGATTTTTTCTCAACAATGGCAAGGTCATTTATGGGGACGAGCATCAAAAGGACAACTTCGGATTGCATGATATTCTTTTGCAGGATGTAGCCGCCAAGGTCTTCAACAAGCTCGATAAGCTGGCTGTGCTTATAAGCCCCGCCCACGTACATCATGGGTTCAAGCATGTTCTTCCCTCCTCAGGGATTCTATAATTTCTTTGCCTTTTGCCAGCCATTCAGGTTTAAGCGTATCCTCTGAAGCTACAAAAAGAACATGGGTGTTTGAAAGCTCATGTTTTCGCACCCTGAATCCCTCCGGTATAATGCGAAGGGCTATCGCATCAATGAGCCTATCAAGCACTTCCTGCTGCGGCTCTTCGATTACAAGCTCACGGAGCATATCCAGGTCCTTTAGCGGGTCGGTCTTTACCACTATGACTTTCTTATCCGGCTGCTCAATATTATCCTTGCCGTATTTTGCCCAGAGTTTATTTAATAATTTTATAGTATACATTTCCTTATCTAGTTCTATCTTCACTTCATCTTTGCCAAGAGCACCCATATCAACTTTGGCAAAATCTTTAAGTTTTATCGCGGGAGATCCGAGGCGAAGAAGCGCCGCAAAAATAAAAACAGGTTCAACAGGGTCCACAAAAACCTTTAACCTGCCGACAACTCTTGAGAGTGACAGGTCAGAAAGCGTATCCTGTATGAGACTGCGTGTGGTCTTTGCGCCTGTAGCATCAGGGGATTCCACGATAAATGTCTCAAGTTGTTCCATCATATCCTCTTATTTTGAAATGAATCCTGATGCAAGAAGCGCTGCACCCACTGCTCCGATGTACTGGGCGTTCTCAGGGACAATGACTGTTACTTTTAGCAGTTCCTCAACTGCTTTTGGCAATCCTTCGATCAGAGCCGTGCCGCCCACCATTATTACAGGTTCCTTCACATCTATTTCCTGCAGCTGCTGCTCGAATAGCTGTTCAGCGACGCTGTGGCATGCTGCGGCAGCAACATCCTCGGGAGCAGATCCCGCGGCAAGGGAATTAACAAGGGACTGGATACCGAAAACAATGCAGTAACTGTTCATTTTGACATTCTGGGCGTTTCCTTTCAATGCAAGCGCGCCAAGCTCTGTTATGTTAACTCCAAGCCTTTTTGCTGTCATCTCAAGGAACCTTCCGGACGCTCCTGCACAGATGCCGCCCATTGTGAACATGCCCGGAATACCATCGATAACAGATATCGCCTTATTATCCATTCCTCCTATATCAAGTACGGTCGCTGTTCCTTTTTGTTTACCTGCAAGATAAACCGCACCTTTTGAGTTGACTGTGATCTCTTCCTGTATCAAGTCGGCTTTAAAATGTTCACCGATCAGGAAACGCCCGTATCCTGTCGTACCAAGGGCCTGGATATCGCTTCGAGTGATACCCGCTTCTTTTATTGCATTGTTGAACGCTTCCTCGGCGCTCTCAAGCACCTTTATTGTGGGCACCCATCCCTTCCCGATTATCTTATCGTCTTTCATCACAACAGCTTTTGTGGTTGTAGAACCGGAGTCAATGCCTGCGGTAAGACCTGTCTGCTTTTCCCTTGCAAGCAGGCTCTTTCGCCTTGCTGTAGTGGTCAGTGCTTCCATCCTGGTAAGAAGGGTTCCTGCTGTTGTTCTTTCAGTGAATGAATAACTTATGACAGGGATACCTGTTTTCTCATGAATATAACGGCGCACTTCGCTTCTTACAAGGGCTGCTTCGGCGCACCTGAAACATGTTGCAACAAAGACGGCGTCAACATGCACTTTTCCTGTAACTATGGACTTTGCTCTTGCCATTACGAGCTTGAGGTCAGGACTTGCAACCTTCAATCCGAAATCCTCTTCAATTGATTCGATATCAGCAATATCAACCTCAGGATATACCATTACAGCATTGACCTGTTTTACAGCTGCATCGATTTCATTCTGTATCCCGCTATATTCAGCGCCGCATGAAAGCTGGGCTATCCTTACAGGATTTTCAGTTGTGCTTATCTTTTTTAACGCCTGCTGGATACCGGGATCGATTTCTTTCTCTGTCGCGCATCCGGCGCATGAATGCTGGACTATGCCTGCAGGATTTTCAGCGTTCATTTCTGTTCCTCCACGGGTTTTAAGGATTTCAAGAACTCGGAAATCTTATAAACAAATAATTTGGCATCTTCTTCGGTGTCGGGATAATCCAATACCAGTAATGGTATTTTTTTTGCTCTCAGGAGAAAATTGACAAGCTCATTCGTCCTTGCACACCCCATGCAGCCAAACGATATAACCGGATCGCGAACGATTATTGCAGCTTCTGCTTTTGTAAGAAGAGGGTCAAACAGGGACATCCTGCCCCTTACTCCTGACGGCACTTCCACAGCGGCATATTTCAGTCCGAATTTCGGGTCTTCAGGCGTAATGTTCATAGGTGGAGAATCAAGTCCCTGTCTCGTGACTTTTTTTCCTATTTCCTGCATTATGGTAAGCGGCTCATGACCGAACCGTTCAACCAGATCCGAAAGAATAAGACTGTTCGTCGGATAAATAAAAACCTTCATTGTGATACCTCTGTTTTTTCTATTATTTCTCTAAATTTGTTGATGTCAAGTTTTTTCTTTTGCTTACTCTTGCCGGGAATCTCGCCCCTGTCAAGCGCCTTTAAAGCGGATGCAATATGGGGCAATATTTTATCCTCACTCTCAAGGTTGTGAAATCCGGGTCTTGCTCCTCCGCGCCTTGTCGCCCTGCAGCGATAAGGTTCACCCGGCGCAAAACCCCTTTCTTTTATGAAAATACCGTACGGGTCTAATTGTCGGATTTTTAGAAGGAGAGAATCGACTACCCTGCGTTCACCTGATACCATAACTCCGAAACATGTCTCTTTGACCATTACATCAGCTCTTGATTCGTACAGCTTGACAGCAACATCGCTTGGCAATAATTTTGATGAATTGACCACTATCATTTTAGTTATAATATCCATTATGAAACCTCCCTTATGTATATTATATCTCCTACCTTTATATTTTTAAGACGTTCAGGTTCCAGAACTTTCCCGATAATGTTTGTGCATTCGAATTTCTCACCTGTCGGGCCATATCTATCATCATCGATAAGCTTTACACCCACCATACCATAACGCTTTGCCGCCTGGTTGGTAACGCCTATTTCTCCGGCCTTTATCTTACCTTTTGGCGTATTTTCGGGATTTATTTCCTTATAAGCTTCTGCTTCCTTTTCTGGTCGGAAGAGGAATGTATTCTCATACGTATAAAATACGGGTAAAGGACCCAATGGCCTATCTTTAAGGCGCAGCGAATGCCTGAAGAAATCAAGAGTTATAGGTGCAAGGTCATCGTAAAACGTAACATTGATAATTTTGTCGGATTTTACCCCAAGAGCTGTGACCCCTCCTTCTGCGATAATTCCTATTGTCGTATCGGGTTCCTGTTCCACGATAATAGCATCCTCGCCTGTATAACCTCTTTTTTCAAGTTTTAACCCGCGAGATTCCAGTATTTTTTCAGCATCCTTAAAAGCCATACCCTGTACCATGACCCTCTCGGGATTTGAAACAACAGCGAGATTACTATTCAAAGGGGCTATTTTAATAAGTTCGATACCATGGGAAGTATGCCCGATAACACTGTGGACAGGACTTGAAGTCCTGTCTTCTTTGTAGATATACACACGTCCATTCCCTTGACCGTCGGTCCGGACTACTACTGAGCCTTCGGAGCGGGCATCCCAGTGTTCATATGGACATCCTTCCCCCTGGAGTGCATTATCTGAAATAAACGAGTTTGAGAATGTATCCACATTAAACGTATTTCTTCTTATCAATGCCAGGAAATGCTCAGCCCCCTCAGGTGATTCATTAATGAGATCGACACCAAAAAATGTGAAGATCTTCATCCCGTCTTCAAGCCCTGTGTTTAGATCCTGTGTGGTTATCTTGTCCAGCAGCGTTTCCCATTTTATCACAGGTTCGATTTTTAGTAATGTCTCTCCTTGTTTAAGATTTGATATGATATTTTTTCCGCTTATTACCTTCCCAAGAACCGCATCTTTCTGGCTCCCGTAATCCGAAACATGTTTATCCTTTGCGATCATCAGGTATGTATTTTTCGGATCATAACCGCCGGTTCCGAGAAATACATCATACCTGTTAAATTTTTGCTCGGCCCTTGCCACTGTAATATCTGTTTCAAACGGGCCAAAAGCAACTGCATTTCGTGTTTCCCAGTGTGCCTTTATGTCCATGAAAAGATGGCTGAATTTTGTCCACAAAGTGGGATCGCCGAATAGTTCGATCCTGAACTCGCCCCTGGTCGTGGTAATTTTATATTCGGATGTTGCTTCTTCTTTTTTGGCACCTGTTTTCAGGATACCTATTGTTGTGCCGGGTATGTAGAATGCTTTTGCGACTTCGATGGCATCCTTCAGGAGTGCATTATCCCTTATCTCTAATTTTTGCCCGTTTATCTCTATTGAGATCACTTAACCTCTCTATTGATCATAATAATTTATTTTAATTCTTTAGCTATACCCACAAGAGCTTCTTCCCGTTCTTTACTGGAAAGTTTTGATAAAACAGCATCAGTATCACCAATGTCTACGATCTTGCCAAGACGCATTAAAGCAGCCCTGTCACATATTTCACCCACAAAATCCATATCATGCGATACTATGACGAAAGTCTCTCCTATTTCTTTCCTGGCATTCAGAATGGACTTTGAGACTTCAATCTTAGTGACGGGGTCCATTGTTCCTGTAGGTTCATCAAAAACAAGAATTCTTGGTTCTTTGATGAGGACCTGCGCCATTGCTACTCTATGCCTTTCCCCTTCACTCAATTCATCCGGCATCTTGGCAAGGATTTCTTTTGCTTTTTTTTCCGTAAAACCCGATGTCATCAATGTCTGGATTGCTTTTCTCTCTCCTAATTCAAATGGCAGATCAAGACCTATGGACTCAGTCAGGTTATCGATAACATTTCTGTGCGGATAAAGGCTGTATTCTTGGTGCAGCACTCCAATATATTTTGTAGCGCGTCCTTTCTTGTCGGCTCCGAGCTGGGTAAGGTCGATCCATTCATCACCTATCCTGACTTCAATTGAACCGGATGTCGGCTTCAATAATCCGGCAATAATCTTTGAAGTTGTGGTTTTCCCTGCTCCGCTTACCCCGATTATTCCGAATATTTCACCTTCATTGATATCAAAACTGATATCATTGACAGCCCTGACTATACCCCTGTCCATGGAAAAATAAGTCATCTGGAGGTTGCGTCCCCTGATAATAGGCTCTCCGATATTTACTTCTTCCTGTTCGCCCACCGAACCGACTTCCTTCATAAATTCAGCCGCAATTTCGGAAGGTTCCCCTATCATTATGATTCTTCCGTCATCGAGCCATAATGCCCTGTGCGAAAGCTCTTCAATTACCTTTGGCCAGTGGGAGGTAATGACCAGTGTCATATTAAAATTTTTTGCTGCATTTAATATGCTTTCATGGACAAGTTCCGCAGTCTTCGGATCAAGAGTACCGGTCGGTTCGTCTGCCAATAACAGTATAGGGTTTTTCACAAGCTGCCTTGCAAGAACAACACGCTGTTTTTCTCCCCCTGAGAGTTCCCTTGCAATATGCATCATCCTGTTGGAAAGATTTACCTGGTCAAGAAGGTCTGCTGCCTTATGAATAGCATTTGATCCCATTTCATCTATTTCCTGCAGTGCGTTCATGACATTTACAATAACCCTTTCATCACCGTACAATGCAAATGTCCTCTGGAGCATTATAGCGATCCTTCGGGTTATATCTCTTCTTAGCGGATCATGCAATGGCATTGTCACGAAATCCACTTCAATTTTCTTAAAACTGGCTTTGCATCTGGGGCAGGCGGTTCCTACATTACTTGGTTTTTCGATGAACCCGCATTTACTGCATTGGGCAAGATGATATATCACGCTTCCTGAAATGTCATCAAATTTTTCCACTCCACGCAGTACATGCATAAGTATGGATTTTCCTGCACTGCTTTTTCCTAAAATACCAAGGATCTCTCCTTCGTTGATATTGATATTTATATCTTTGAGAACATCTACTCCATCAAAGCCAACACGAAGATTCTTAATTTCAATAAATAGCGTCATGTGTCATTCTCCCGGGTTAATAATCTGGTTAATTAATCCGCTTCACTATAAGTTTTTTGCTTTTCAAATAACGTGAGATTCTCAATAGCTGAGGCTATACATAAATATAACGATAATACATTACATATTAATCGCATAATAGTATATTATTAATCCCCATGCAAATTCTTTATATCCAGTATATCCATAGAGGGCATGAGGAATCGCATTGAATATTATCGGAGGTCCGGCGTCCCAATTGCTTGCGGGAAGAGTTTCAGAAGTATTGAAATCAAATCTTCTTATCAGTGAGTTTAAGAAATTTCCTGATGGGGAACTATATACACGGGTCATTGATGATATCGGGTCGGAAGTAACGATAATCCAGAGCATTGTTACAGATACCGATTTAATCGCCCTGCTCCAGTTGATCGATGCATGCAGTGATGCATCCGGGATAAATGTTGTAATTCCATATATGGGATATGCCCGCCAGGATAAACGATTCCGGAAGGGGGAACCCATAAGTGCACGTGCCGTTGCAAGAACCATAAATGCTGATAATGTTTATACGATTAATATCCATGATCCGGGTGTTCTTGACTATTTTAATGCAAAAGCTGTAAACCTTGATGCAACTCCCATGATCGGAAGATACATAAAAAACATGACATTGAATGATCCACTCATAATAGCACCGGATGACGGCGCTATAAATATCGCAAAAAGCGCTTCCTTGGACCTTGATATTGATTATGATTATCTTGAAAAGACCAGATTAACAGGCGAAACCGTATCGATCCGGCCAAAAAATATTAATGTAAAAGGAAGGGATGTTATCATTATAGATGACATTATTTCAACCGGCGGAACAGTGGCTGAAACAGTATCATTACTCAGAAAGCAGGGAGCTCATGAGGTATTTGCAGCCTGTGTACATCCTGTTTTTTCAAATAATGCCATTCTTAAATTATTCAAGGTCGGGATAAAAGGTATCATAGCTACTGATACTATTGAGAAAGGTGTAAGCGTGGTGAGTGCATCTCCTGTGATAGCTTCTGCGATAGCTGGATCAACTCATATTTTTTAAATAGGCTGAACATACCCTGCATAAACCCGGTATTTTTCTTAATCCAGGTCACTCAAATCAGGTTTTTTCTTTGGATTCGATTCTTTTGCGGATGCTATCACATCGTCGATGCGCAATATCATAGCAGCCGCCTCTGTCGCAGAACTTATTGCCTGGGTCTTGACCCGGAGCGGTTCGATAACACCGATGCTGAGCATATCTACAGGTTTGCCTTCATACACATCAAGGCCTGTTGTTTTATTTCCCTGCTCATGCTGGCTTCGCAGCTCTACAAGCATATCAATAGCATCAAGCCCCGCATTTTCAGCAAGTGTTTTAGGTATGATCTCAAGCGCCTGGGCAAATTTACCTGCCGCAAGCTGTTCCCTGCCTTCAAGTGTTGAAGCGTATTCCCTGAGGCGAAGGGCAAGTTCTATCTCTGCTGAGCCGCCCCCGGCAAGTATTTTCTCATCTTCTATGGCTACACCTGCGACCCTGAGAGCATCATGCATAGCCCTGGCAAGGCCCGTCACAACATGCTCCGAGCCTCCGCGCAATAATATTGAATAGGTATCGGGGTTCTTGCAACCTGTAATAAATATCATTTCGCCATTGCCAACCATTTTCTCTTCAACAAGTCCTGCTTCGCCAAGGGTATCGGGTTTTATTTCATCAAGACTTGTGATGATCTTCCCGCCCGTTGCCCGTGATAATTTTATAAGATCGTTCTTCTTGACCCTGTGGGTTACAAATATACCCGCTTTTGCAAGGAAATACCGGGCCATGTCATCAACGCCTTTCTGGCAGAAAACAACATTAGCTCCGCTTTTTATGACCTTATCCGCAGCTTCCCGTACCAGTCTTTCTTCCTGTTCAAGGAACAGCCGGGTCTGTCCTACCGATTCAATGGATATCTCGGATTTTGTTTCTGTCTTCCTGACCTCGATCGGTGTAGCAAGGATCGCGATTTTTGCGTTCTTTATTATTGAAGGCATGCTCTGGTGGGTCTTTGTTTTATCAAGGATTATGCCATCAACCAGTTCGCTGTCCTCAATGCTTCCTTCCCCCCGCCGCTCAATAGATATATCTTTTATATTAACGATCTTCTTTCCGTTTTCTTCTTTTACTATTGATTTTACAGCCTTAACTACAAGATCTGCTAATTTTTCTTTTGAGAATTCAACGCCTTTTCCCGTAAGTGCAGTCTGTGCGATTTTTCGAAGATGATCATCTGTAGAATGAACGGCTATATCGGAGAGGATCTCTTTTGATTTATGGGATGCAAGATTATATCCATGGATAATAGTTGTCGGATGAACCCCAAGCTCCATAAGCTCCTGGGCGCCTCTTAATAATTCACCTGTCAAAACCGCCGCGGTCGTAGTACCATCGCCAACTTCATCATCCTGGGTCTTTGCAACCTCTGCGACAATTTTTGCTGCCGGATGTTTTATTTTCATTTCATCAAGTATAGTCGCACCATCGTTCGTAATTATCACGAGCCCGGCAGGATCTGTGATCATCTTATCCAATCCCTTTGGACCAAGCGTTGTCCGCACGGCTTCAGCTACGGCGCGAGCTGCCATGATATTGCTTTTTTTTGCTTCGTCTCCTCTTGTCTGTTCTGTTCCCTGTCTTAAAATAATGATCGGCTGTCCGCCTGTTTGGCCTTGCATAGATATTCTCCTGTATCAGATAATTAAATGAAATACGTTTCCGGTTTTTCCAATAACGGACTTTCCCTTGACGTTCCGTTGTTTCATGTTTATAGTTCTATAAAAAGATTTCGGATAGAGAAGTATTTATAGATAAAAATCATTTATTATTATCATTATAATTATAATAGTATTAAGTTGAGATCATATGACATTGTTCAGAAAAACATTGTTAATCGTTAGCATAATAGTCGCTACAATGTTATTGTTTATGTATGGTGCTTCTCAAATCGTCCTGATGGGCAGCTTCGATAAAATGGATGACCAGTATTCACTGGAGAATGTTGAAATCGTAAGGAATGTCCTCAATGAGACCATTAACAAAATAGACAGCACAACAGGAGATTGGGCTGTATGGGATGAAGTCTACTTCTATGTTAATGATTTGAATGAAAACTTCTCCGGTTCATATGTGAACGCCAGTACTAATACCAATTTAAAGTTGAACCTTATGCTGTTCATGAATTCATCCGGGAAAATAGTGGGCAGCGAAGCATTTGATTTTGAAAATCAGACGGAAGCAGCTGTTCCGGATTATTTTTCGGAGCTTTCTGGTAGCGATACCCTTTTACAACATCAGGGAGTTGGGAGCACCATCAAAGGTATAATTCTCCTTCCTGAAGGTCCGATGCTTCTTTCTTCATGGCCTATCACCAATAAAGGAGAACTCCCTGTCGGCGGAACGTTAATCACGGGGCGCTACCTGGACGAATCCGAAATCAAGCATTTATCGGAAATTACTCATTTACCTCTTACTATTCGCAGATTGGATAATGTACAGATGCCATCAGATTTTCGTACAGCACTCTCATTCCTCTCAAAAAATAATCCGATCTACATCCAACAGCTTTCTGATAAATCTATTGCCGGATATACTCTATTGAATGACATTTATGGAAACCCGGCTATTATATTGAGGGTGGAAACAGAAAGAGCAGTTTATGAGCAAGGAAAAGAAACTATGGATTATTTTATCCTTTTACTTGTTATAATAGGAATAATATTTGTAGCAGTTTTTTTATTTCTTCTTAAAAATTTTGTATTATTAAGGCTTATCAACTTTGAAGCCCAGGTACAGGGCATCAGCAGGAGTGGAGACAATTCTTCGAGAGTTTCGATGGGAAAAATGGGGAAGTTATCAGGTGGTCATCGAACCCTCAACAGGATGATAGACTCCTTGACCCTGCGCAGTAAGACATTGCTCATTATGGGTATGGTTTTCCTTATAACGATTTTCCTTCTTTTTACAGCTTCCCAAATAATCCTGATGGATAGATTCACCGGACTTGAGGAAAATTATTCTCACCAAAAAGCTAAATTTTCTCTGGATACGCTGAATGATGAACTCAATAAACTGGATACCACAGAAACGGATTGGGCTTCGTGGGATGATACTTATATTTTCGTTAATGAAAGGAATGAGGAGTATATCAGATCAAATTTGCGTTTGGAAATTTTTACAAATCTCAGGGTAAATCTTATGCTGTTCATAAATTCATCCGGTAACATTGTTTATGGCAAAGCATTTGATCTTGAAAACCAGGCTGAAATACCTGTTCCACGTTATCTTATGGAAAAACTATCCCCGGATGACTATCTACTGCAGCATTTCGATACAGAGAGCCATAAAACAGGAATAATACTTATTCCTGAAGGTCCGGTGCTTGTTGCCTCACAGCCCATTCTGCAAAATGAACGAGAAGGCCCGATTCGAGGAACCCTGATCATTGGACGCTTTCTGAATTCGGAGGAAATAAAGCGGCTTTCTGGAATAACACAACTCCCTCTTTCTGTTCATCGTTTTGATGATAAACAGATGCCTTCTGATTTCCAGGCGGTTATTCCATTTTTGTCAAAGAATGAATCGATACGTGTCAGGTCGCTCAGCTCAGAATCAATTGCAGGATATGCCTTAGTCAATGATATTTACGGGAAACCAGGTGTTGTACTGAAAATTGAGATGCCCAGGGAAATATACAAACAGGGCATAGAAACATTGAGATATTTTATTTTCTCTCTTTTGATAATCTGTTCGGCATTCAGTATTGTAACTGTGTTAATATTAGATATCTTCATACTGCGCAGGCTTAATCGTTTTGATTCTGAGGTGAAAAATATTGAAAAAAGTGGTAATACTTCATCACGCGTAGCTGTCAAAGGAAAAGATGAGTTATCCAACCTTGCAGTTTCTCTCAACAATATGCTGGATGCCCTTGAACAATCTCAGGAAAAGGTGAGCAAGAGCGAGGCAAACAATCGAGCCATACTGGAAGCAATACCGGATTCAATACTGCAGATCAGAAAAAATGGAACCATTTTCAATTATAAATCTGCAAAAGATAAATATCATATGGCTCTTTCCCAGGAATGTATAGGACGAAATATACGGGATGTTGTGACCCATAATGTCGCAGAACAGATCATGGATAACGTACAACAAACATTGCTAACCAAAGAAAAGCACATCTTCCAGTACCAGCTCATGGAGAAAAGCAACATATGCTACTATGAAGCTCAAACCGTTGTTTTCGGAGAGGAGGATGTCCTGGCTATCATAACCGACATTACTGAGCGCAGGCGTGCAGAGGAATTACTAAATAAATCAAAGGAATTTGCCGAAACAGTGCTAAGTAGCATGAAAGATGCTATTTCTATTATTAATGTCAATAATTTCAAGATTATCGATGTAAACTCGGTTTTCCTGAAGATATATGGAACAAAAAAAGAAGATGTAATAGGAAAAAGCTGCTATGAGATTACCCATAAACGTGCAGAGCCGTGTATTCCTCCAGATGATATCTGCCCGCTCATAAATACTTTGAATTCGGGTGAACATTCGACAGCCGAGCATGTGCACTATATGAAGAATGGAGAAAAGCAATATGTAGAGGTGTCTACATCCCCAATAATGGATGAAAATGGAAAGGTCGTTAATGTCATCCATATGGCAAGGGACATAACCGAACGCAAGCTTTCTGAGGAGAAGCTACGACTATTTCGCAATTTAATCGACCAATCAAACGACGCTATTTTTATTGTTGATTTCGAGACAGGTCGTATTCTGGATGCTAATGATAAAGCATGCGTGAATCTGGAGTACAAACGAGAAGAACTACTTAATATGCATGTTTCAGATTTTGAAATCAATCTATCTGATCAATTTTCTTGGAAAGAACACGCCAAGGCAGTCCAGAATAGAATGTCCGTTCTTTTCGAAGGTCGACACAGGCGCAAAAACGGCACAACATTTCCTGTAGAGGTGAATGTCAGTTTTATAGGCCTTGGAAAAATTAGTTATATGGTTGCTGTAGTGCGCGATATAACTGAACGTAAGCAGGCTGAGGAGGCGCTGCGAGAGTCTGAAGAGAAATATCGTGTTTTGATGAATGATTCCAATGATGCAATTATATTGATTGATACGAAAGGAAATCTTATTGAGGTGAATAAAAAGGCTGAGGAACTTACAGGTTACACAAAAAGTGAACTTTTAAATATGAGCATCTTTCAACTTCATCCAAAAGAGGATCTTGAAAGAATTACTGTTTCTTTTAAAGAAGGAATGAAGAGACGGTCATCAAATCTAACTAATGTGCCAATCCTGAGAAAAGATGGCAAGATAGTCCCGGTAGATTTAACAGGGAATAATATTAGTTTTGCGGGGAAGGAAGTTGGACAGGCAACATTCAGAGACATCACCGAGCGTAAGCGGGCTGAAGAAATAATCATGAAATCTCTACAGGAGAAAGAAACGCTTCTGAAAGAAATCCATCATCGTGTAAAAAACAATATGCAAATTGTATCCAGTCTTCTGGATCATCAAACCCAGTATGTCAAAGATAAAAGCATGATTCACATGTTCACAGAAAGCCAGAACAGGATAGCATCTATGGCTCTTGTGCATGAAAAACTATATCAATCAAGAGATTTGAGGAATGTTAATTTCGAAGAATACATTAATGATCTGGTAGCTAACCTTTTTCAATCTTATGTAGAAAATTCGAGCAAGATAACACTTAATATGAAAATCGAAAGCATTCAACTGGATATTGATCTTGCCATCCCGTGCGGATTGATAATCAATGAACTGGTCACCAATTCTTTAAAATATGCATTTCCGGAAGGTAGAAAAGGCGAAATAAAGATATTGTTCCGAAAAACGGACGAAGATATGCTTGAACTTATGATTGGCGATAATGGTATTGGCTTACCGAAAGATCTGGATTTTAGAAAAACCGACTCATTAGGCCTGCATCTTGTTACAATACTGGCAGAAAACCAGCTTCACGGTGAAATCACTCTGATTCGAAATGAAGGAATGGAGATCCAAATTAAGTTTAGAGGGATAAAATGACATGCGAGAATACTGCAAAAAAGATACTGATCGTTGAAGATGAAATCATTATTGCTGAGGGTATACAAAGAAAATTGAAAGTGATGGATTATGATGTGTTGGCAATAGTATCTTCAGGAGAAGAAGCTATTAAAAGGATAAAAGAAAATAATCCTGATCTGGTGCTGATGGATATCGTAATCCATGGTAAGATGGATGGGATTGAAACCGCAGGACAAATACATTCACATTTTGACATTCCAGTTGTGTACCTTACTGCATATGCTGATGACACAACACTGGAACGGGCAAAATTAACAGAGCCTTTCGGGTATTTAATTAAACCATTCAAAGAAAGAGAATTACAGATTACTATTGAGATTGCTCTCTATAAACACGGGATGGAAAAAAAATTAAAAGAGAATGAAAGGAGATTAAGGGAGAGCAATCAATGGCTCAATGCTGTAATTAACGGTATAGGGGATGCAGTGATTGCCACGGATCCGGAAGGGATCATAAGACTTATGAACCCAATAGCAGAGGCACTGACAGGCTGGAAGCAGGATGAAGCTTTAGGGAAACCTCTGGCAAACGTTTTCAATATTATTAGCGAAGAAATGGATAAAAAAATTGAAAACCCTGTAGCAAAGGTAATTCGAGATGACGTGTTCTACGGTCTTGCGGACCATACTGTATTGGTAACAAAAGAAGGTATAAAAATACCTGTTGATATTATTGGTTCAACCATTAAAATTGATGGAAATGACATAATTGGTATTGTATTGATATTCTACGATATTCTTGAGCGCAAAAGGATAATGTGGCCCTGAAACAATGAGAAAGATCATACATCTGGCATAAAAGAACCGGATAATGTAATGTATTTAAACCTTGCATTCTTTAATATCGCGAAAAATCATAGCGACCCCAATGATGCTTCCTTTATCATCTTTAATTGCATTGCTCCTGGCATCGATTGGTATTTTTGTCCCGTTCCTGGACATCAGTACCATTTCATGCGCCTGGCCTGTTTTTTCACTTATTATATTAAAAACTTCCTTCAGGGGTTTCCCCTGTACATCTTCAAGCTTCCAACCGATCACTGCTTGTGCAATAGAATTCATAAACAATACGTAACCCTTTGAGTCCGTTGCGATCACGCCATCGCTGATACTGTTAAGCGTTACGGAAAACCATTCATTCCTTTCCTTTAATTTTTTCTCCATTTCATGCTTGAAGAGAGCTATCTCAATGGCAACCTGTAATTCTCTTTCTTTAAATGGTTTAATAAGATACCCGAACGGTTCTGTTATTTTCGCCCGAAGCAGCGTTTTGTCATCGGAATAGGCAGTAAGATACACCACAGGGATATTAAAACGTGTACGTATTTGCTCTGCTGCCTCAATCCCGTCCATTTCACCCTGCAATACTATATCCATAAGCACAATGTCCGGCATATGCTCTTGCGCCTTTTTGATCGCCTCATCGCCTCTTGATGCTGTTGAGGGAACGGCATAACCAAATTTTTTCAACTTTACCCGTATAGCTTCTGCGACAATAGCTTCATCTTCAACCACCAGTATCTTCGTCTGTGCCATCACTTCATTCCTCTAAATTTAATTCGGAATTCAGTTCCTTTATCTTTATTCAGTGTTATATCACCGTGTAATTGATTTTCTACCAATATATTAACTATATGCAGACCTAAAGATTCGGTTTTCCGAAAATCCAGGTCTTCGGGAATGCCGGTGCCGTTATCCCCTGCTAAAAGTTCAATCATATCCTCACCTGTTGAACGAAGGTATATTTTAATTTCACCGTATTTCCCATCAGGAAATGCATGTTTTAGGGAATTCGAAATCAGCTCATTGATTATCAATCCGCACGGGATGGCAAAATCAACCCCCAGCGAAATATTCTCTATATTTATATCAAGCGCAACTTTACTTTCACTGAGTCCATAAGACGAAAATAAGCCTCTTATTAATTCATCAACATATTCTTTGAAATCAATTTTTGATAAGTTCTCGGATCTATAAAGTTTCTCATGAATAAGGGCCATTGAAGCTATTCTGTTCTGGCTGTCTTTTATCATTCCGATGACTTTTTCATCATTACTTAATTCTTCTTGCAGCATCAGCAGGCCTGAGATAACCTGCATATTGTTCTTGACCCGGTGGTGGATCTCACGCAAAAGTATTTCTTTTTCTTTAAGAGTTTCATTTACTTCTGCTGTGCGTTCCTGGACACGTATTTCCAGCTCATCGTGTGCTTTGCGCAGGCCCTCTTCGGCCTGTTTGCGCTCGGTGATATCACGGAAGACAAGCACGATGCCCGTGGTCCTGCCGTCCCCATCTTTTATCGGTGCACAGCTGTTATCGATTGAGACTTCAGTTCCGTTTTTCTTCATAAGGATCGTATGGTTGGCAAGACCGACGGTCGTCCCTTCCTTGAGCACCCTGATAACAGGTTCATCAGCTTTCCTGCGGGTGTGCTCGTTAATGATATTGAATACTTCGGTCATCGGTTTTCCCACAGCCTCAGCGAATGTCCAGCCTGTCAATGCCTCAGCCACCGTATTCATGAAAGTGATCCGGCCTTTGACATCGGTGGAAACGACAGCGTCGCCGATGCTGGCCAGTGTAGTGGCCCAGCGCTGCTCGTTTTCGCGCAGCGCCTCTTCAGCTCGCATTTCTAATTCATCGTGCGCCCTTCTCAGATCTTCCTCCACCCTCTTATGCCGGGTTATATCCATGGCAACAAGACTGATTACCGTCATCCCGTCCAGTTGCAGGGATTTAAAGGAGAGATGCATCAGCACATATGTTCCGTCTGCTGCCATAAAGGTGATCTCCCCGTTACTGTTCTTCTTTCTCCCCATCTGTAATAATTTCTCAAAGACCGCACGATTGGCTGGCCAGATATTGTAAGCAATGTCCGTACCTATCAATTTTTCAAGCGGCATCTTCAACATCCTGGCAAAACCGCTGTTGCAGTAAAGGATGGAACAATCATTATCCAGAATGACTGCACCTTCCTCCATCTCCTCAATAAGAATACGGTAGGGCTGCTCTGCTCCTTTTAATGTGAAAACCTGCTCTCCTTTTTCCCCTGAGAGAACAAAGGCATCCACCTCGCCGTTCCCGATGGCACGTAAAGTTTCTTCAGTTTCAGCAAGCTGCGCGCGAAGCCTGTCAACTTCAAGCATTCATATCTTTACCCCTTTCCCTATAAGTATAATTAACTTTCTCCTACTTATTCTTTGAGGGACTGATCTGGAATCTGTGCTTTTTGAAGATGTGTCATTTCTGCGCGCTCTTTAGCCATTCATTCCTTCAAACCTGATCTTAAATTCAGTTCCTTTATCTTTATTCAGTGTTATGTCACCGTGTAATTGATTTTCTACCAATATGTTAACTATATGCAGACCTAAAGATTCGGTTTTTCGAAAATCCAGGTCTTCGGGAATGCCGGCGCCGTTATCCCCCGCTAAAAGTTCAATCATACCCTCACCTGTCGAACGAAGGGATATGTTAATTTCACCATATTTCCCATCAGGAAACGCGTATTTTAAAGAATTCGAAATCAGCTCATTGATTATCAATCCGCACGGGATGGCAAAATCAACCCCCAGAGAAATATTCTCTATATTTATATTCAGTGCAACTTTGCTTTCACTGACCCCGTAGGACTCAAACAAACCGCTTACTAAGTCTTCAATATATTCTTTGAAATCAATTTTTGATAAATTATCGGATTTATAAAGTTTCTCATGGATAAGAGCCATTGAAGCTATTCTGTTCTGGCTGTCTTTTATCATTCCGATGACTTTTTCATCATTACTTAATTCTTCCTGGAGTATCAGCAGGCCTGAGATAACCTGCATATTATTCTTGACCCGGTGGTGGATCTCACGCAAAAGTATTTCTTTTTCTTTAAGGGATTCTTTGAGTTTCTCCTCAGCCCGCATGCGTTTGGTAATATCATGGGCAATGCCCAGAACGCTGATAACTTTTCCATTCAGGGTTTGCGGTACTATTGAGATATCCATTAGTAAATATTCACCCGCTTTAGAAAGAATTCGTGTTTCTATGCTGGATGACAGCATTTCTTCCTTTAAGAGACACCTGTTAATTTCAATAATTAAGGATGGATCATCAGGATGAACAAGAGGCTCAAAATACTTGTCGAGCCACTCATGGCACAGCCAGCCCGTTATCTTTTCAAATGCCGGGTTAAGGGAAGTGATCATACCATCCTGGGAAACAGTGAAAATAAAATCCTTCGCGCTTTCAAAAAGACCCCTATAGCGTGATTCTGATTCATGAAGCGCCTCTTCTGCACGCTTTCGCTCCTGGCGATCCATTGCTTCACGCAGCTCCCGTCTGATCGCAGGCACAAGCCTTGCCAGATTGCCTTTCAAAAAATAGTCGTTCGCACCCGCTTTCATGGCTTCCACCGCAATATCCTCTCCAACCTTCCCCGAAACGATTATAAAGGGCAGGTCAAGACCGCTCTTCTGTAATAGCGAAAGCGCATCAAAACCGGAAAAGTGCGGCATGACATAATCGGCTATGACTACATCCCATGTCTCTCTATCAAGCGCAGCTTTCATGGCTTCGGGAGTATCCACCCTTTCAAAAGCCGGGTCATAACCTCCCCGCCGCAATTCGCGTATCAGCAGTATAGCGTCGTCTTCTGAGTCCTCAACCACCAATACGCGAAGCGATAAGCCCATCCAATGTCACCGCGTCATGGCGCAGGCTCGTTTAAGACCAGCCAGTATAACCCCAATTGCCGCACCGCTTCGCTGAACTGGGTAAAGTCCACGGGTTTCCTGATGTAGCTGTTCGCGCCTAATTTGTAGCTCCTGACCAGGTCTTGCTCTTCCTTAGATGATGTGAGAATAACAACAGGAGCGATTTTTGTCCTCTCATCTTTGCGCAGACGCTCCAGCACTTCCAGGCCGTCTATCTTGGGCAATTTCAGGTCCAGGAGAACAACTTCGGGAATCGTATTCACGTCACGGCCTGCATATGCGCCTGTTCCGAACAAATAATCCAGGGCTTCAACCCCGTCATTAGCCACTATCACTTCGTTTGCAATATTGTTTTTCTTTAATGCACGAAGTGTAAGCTCAACGTCGTCAGGATTGTCCTCTACCAGCAATATACTTCTTTTACTCATATTATTCCTCTTTTATTAAAAATTAAAGTAAAATGTTGCACCTTTTCCTATCTCGCTTTCTGCCCATATATTCCCTCCATGCCTGTGAATAATACGCTTGACAATAGCAAGGCCAATACCTGTGCCCGGAAACTCTGAGACCGAATGCAGGCGCTGGAAAGCCTGGAAAAGTTTGTCAGCGTATGTCATCTCAAAACCCACACCATCGTCCTTCACGAAATATACGTACTTACCATCGTATTGTGTTACGCCAAATTCAATTCTTGCGCTTTGATGTTTTGAAGTAAATTTCCATGCATTCCCAAGCAGATTCTCAAGCATTGCTCGTAGAAGCTCAGCGTCCCCGTTTACAACCAGTCCGGGTGCGATGATGAAATCCACACGACGCTGCAGCTGCTGGATCTTCGCCATCTCGGCAGCAATAGTTGTTGCAAGAGCACTAAGATCAATGTTGGAACGCTTCATTTCATGTCGTGTCACACGCGACAGCATTAGCATATCATCGATGAGCTGCGCCATGCGCTGGCTTGCGGCGCGTACCCGCTGGAGGTAGTCCATTCCCTGCAGATCGAGCTTATCTGCATAATCTTCAAGCAGCGCCTGGCTGAATCCATCGATGCTTCGCAAAGGAGCACGAAGATCATGTGAAACGGAGTAGCTGAAAGCCTCCAGTTCTCTATTCACACTTTCGGTTTCAACAACTTTTTGCTTGAGTTCTTCGTTGAGTTCTTTGATTTTTTTATCAATCTGTTTGTGTTCGGTTATGTCCCTGATTATTCCGGACAAACCGATAATATTCTGGTTTGCATCTTTTATCGGAGAGAATGTCAAACTCACATCGACTCTGCTGCCATCCTTGCGAAGACGGTGCGTTTCAATGCCGGTAATCTCTTTTCCAGCCAGGGCATCGCGGATAATTTTATCTCTCTCATCCCTGAGATCCGGGGGAATTATCAGATCCGGAAGTTTCTTTCCCAAGGCTTCATGCCGGGTCCATCCGAATAATTTCTCTGCACCCCGGTTCCATAATGTAATTGTATCTTCCAGATCGATTGTTATGATTGCATCACTGGCATTATCGAACAGGTTGTAATATTTTTGTTCATTCTCTCGCAATTTTGCCAATTCATCGAGCTGTTCTTTGGTCTTATCATCATCTTTCATAATCTTAAAGCGATATAAATCTCCCAGAACTCATTGCCAGCTTCCGGCATTGTATGGACTATTTCAATCTGTTCACCGAAAGCATGCGATATCCACTCATCGATCATCCCTTTTATAAATATACAATTGGGGTTATTGATCATAATATCGCTTCTTATCATTGCGCTGACCGCAATTTTGCCACGAATGACATTTCTTCCGATAATTTCCCATTTCGAATCCTGTTTGAGAATCGCGCCTGTTTCTTGCATATACATGATAAATGTCTCTTCATCCCAGGAATTTATCGTTTTATTTCTTTGATAATTTTGTATTATCATTTTCCCAAATTCACCCCCTAATGATCTAATAAGCTCATCATTCGATGGCATATTTTTTATCATATCTAACATTTTAAGGAGTTCCAAATGATAGTTTTCAAATTCTTTTTCTGTAGTTCTTAACTCGCCGATCATTCTTATAAGTATTTTGCCTGCGACTGGTATGGGCTTCAGGATGATGAGGTTCCTGCTGGTCGCAGAACTGTATGCATGGCCGCTCAATCTCAGTAATTCCACGAACATGCCTGCAAGCTTTTTAATGGCTTCAGGCTCGGTAAATGAATGGTGTATTATTAAAGTTTCTTTATCTATGTCCGCATTTTCAATAATGCCGGTATATTGATAAATATATTTCATTTTTATTAATAGCTCTTCCAGCGGGATCTGGTTGACGGGACGGCCGTAGAACCTCTCGATACACGTAGTGATTTTATGAGATGTCCTTCCCCCAAGGATTTCTTCAAAATGCTGCTCTGGTATAGTCACCATATCATAATTCATTTTTGAATACAGGGTCAGCATTATATTCCAGAAATCCGGTTTTTTGTATAACTCTGAAAAGGCATGTTCCATATATCCGAAATTATCATATATGCTTTTTTGCGCCCATTCCTTTTCTCCTTGTTCCATATACATTTCAAAAGAGTCATTCAAACTCCTGATGCTTGATATCCCAAGATTGTATTTTAAAGATGAGAATACAGCGGAAATAGCCCCCAGAAACCTGTTCATATCCGGATTTTTTCCGGTTATTATAAAAGAAGCGTTCTTTGGCTGCCTTTCATCATCCGAACTTATTTTAATTGAGGAGTCCCAATAGACTTCTCCCATTAGCTCATTCAAACGCTTTTCAAGAAAAGAGATAGAATAGATATCATTGCCAATGATATTATGGACTGTCTCTTTATCAGGCTGCCTGCCCGCAAGGTTCTTCAGTGCCCAGGCAAGAGTCGAGGAGGTCAGGCTTTGCTTATTTCTCAATCCTAAAATGACCCGTTTCACTGAATCAGGGTCCTTAAGTGCAACTTCAGCAAGATCAATTATTTCACGTATTACTGCGCTTAGGTTCCCGTTGTGCTTTTGAACGAGCGGCTCAATTTTCTTCAGATACTCCTCGTCTAAAGAAATGCTTTTCCTGAGATTCATGTAGCATTACCTAAACATTACTGCGCTTAATTAATGTTTGCCTTAAAATTTCCAAATTAATAAACTTAATAACATTATTAAATTTAATAAATTGTGAACTTTCGTAATAACAAGCGATATCTTGTTATGAATATATCATTAGCATGTTGTATAAGCAGAAAGGGAGTGGGATCTTATATAGGGAGAACAAGGGTTTCTCCCTTCCCTTTTACTGTTTTTTGCTATCAATGTCTGATAGAAATTATTTTTTGAATTATTTGATGCTGGCAAGAAGATACGAAGCATGGTCAAGCTGGGACTTAACTTTATATATAAACAAGTACATGAGTTAATTGTGGAGGTTAATTTATGCAAGAACAAGAAGAAAGTGAAGAAATAAACCAGCTAAGGCAGACAATCGATGACCTTAATGCCAAACTTGATAAGAAAATCAATGAGCTATCCAAATCAATTGGCGAGACAGTCGGGGAGAAAAAAGAATATGCTGAAATGAAGATAAGCGAAAATCCTCTTGCTTACCTGGCAGGAGCATTCCTGGGCGGGGTTATCATGGGTTACATCATGAGCAGGGGAAAAAGCTAGTGCAGCAAAGTACAATAGATTTTCTCTCCGGACTATCAAAATCTATAACCCATGGATTTGGTGAACATTCCGGAATTGGTAATTCCATAGAAGAAGGTATAGAGAAATATAGAAAAAAATTGTTTATTACCGGGGCTGCGATCTCAATCGCAGGTACCGGATTTTTCTTGACACTCTGGGGAATTGCATCGGCAATTGATGCGGTGTTCGCCATGCGAGGCCTGGGGTTTGTGCTGATAGGTTTATTAGGGGTACTGACCGGGGCGCTTATATTCAAGAAATAGAGCTAACGCAAATTGAAATTGAAAACTGGACCGCAAGCGTACGTCACTGAACCCGTAGCTTGAGGTGTTTAAATTTAAAATCAGGAGGATATTATGGCATATATATTTGAAATATTAATAATTATAATCGGAATTATTTATGGCTACATGAAGCCAGGTAAAGAAGATCGCTCAGCATTACTCAAAAGAGGAGCGGTGATCGGAATAATTCTGGGTGGTATTATGGTAGTACTGGGATTGCTAGGAGGCAGAGGAATGCTGCTGCTTGGCAGTTTGGCCGGAGCGGCCGTATTTATAGAAGTAATAATTCTTGCAGTACTATTCATTGTAGGCACGTACATAGGAGATATGCTGGAACGCAAATAGGTAAAACAGTCAGATTAAAAGAAGTGGAGTAATAATATGAAAAATAGCACTAAAGATCAGGTAGAAGGCAAAGCTCGCCAAATAAAGGGTAAAATCAAGGAAACTGCCGGGAAACTGAGCGACAATCCCGAATTAGAAGCTGAAGGCAAAGAAGAAAAGATTGTAGGCAAAGTTCAAGAAAAGGTCGGTCAGATCAAGAAGGTCTTTGAAAAGTAGAATAACGGCATATCATGCAACTGTACGCTTTTTGGGGCCGTAGGCCTCAAACTTTTATTTCCGTTTTGAAAAAATAAAAAATAAAAAATATATTTAAAATCAAGACAGCGTATTTATTTACCTTTCGGTTGTGGTGCTTTGCGGCTTCTTAATTCGTCATTAAACTTTTTCAGTCTCTCATTTTCTTCTTTATCAACCTTTGGTTTTTTGATTTTTTGGGCAGCTTCAGCCTGTTCCATTGAGCTTTCTAGACCAACCATTCTGTCACACCTCCTTATTATTAAGGTATGCTTGTCACATAATAAATCTTACTATATCTCATAATCATGGAAAATATTTCGAGAACTTTCTTCATTACACTTAAAAATAACTTAAGAATTAAAAAGACCAGCTTTTTGCACCTTTTTCAATATTCCTCTTCCCGCAATAACACCGGTCGCCGCAGCATTCACAATATCCCTTGATAGCCCTGCGCCATCCCCCGCTGCGAACAGGTTCTTTACGCTTGTCTCCATGTTCGTGTCAACAAGCACCTGCATAGAATAGAACTTTATTTCGGGGGCATACAGAAGCGTGGAATCCGCCGCCACTCCTGGAATAATCTCATTTAATACCTCAAGCCCTTCCCTTATATCGGTCACGATACGATGCGGCAGGGCCATGGAAATATCACCGGGAGTCACATCCTTCAGGGTATTTATCACCTGGTTCTTCTTGAGCCTCTTCTCCGTGCTTCTTCTTCCTCGCCGCAGGTCACCCATTCTCTGGAGTACAGGTTTCCTGCCTCCGATCGTTGTTGCAAGCTTTGCGATAGACCGTCCGTATCGCACCGTATTCTCAATAGGTTCTGTGAGTTCAATCCTGACAAGAAAAGCGAAATTCGTATTCTCAGACTTCTCATTTGTCATAGAATGGCCATTAGTGGCGATGAAATCCTCATATTCTTCCTTTACCACAAAACCTTTCTCATTAGTACAGAAAGTCCTGACAAAATCATCATAGGTTTTTGTCTGGATATGGAATTTAGGATCATGATTTATATGTGTTATCGGATCCATTATTATTGAAGGGACTTCAACTCTTACTCCCACATCAATGGGAGCATATTTTGCTTCAATTTTGTGTTTATGCAGTATCTCATCGATCCATTTCGCACCAACCCTTCCGGGCGCAATGACTGTAAAGCGGGAATTTATTTTGTCGCCATTGTTCAGTATAACACCTGTGCAGGTGTTTTCTTCGATGACCAGATCTTCGACTTTCGTATAAAGCAGGAACTCAACACCTTTTTCTTTCAGGTCCTTTTCAAAATTTGCGATAACTACAGGGGCATTATCCGACCCTATATGTCTCTGGATAATTTCAATGAACCGGGCGCCTACGGATGCAGCCCTGCGCTTTAACTGCTCAACTTCATCGCCCTTTGGGATGTAAAGACGACCCGGAGCACCGTACTTCAGAAATACCTTATCCACAAAATCCACAAGCTGCCATGCGTATTCGACATCCTGGGTTTGCTCGGCAAGATCACCGCCGATATCCGGTCGGAGGTTCAGCGTCCCGTCAGAATATGTCCCTGCGCCGCCCACGCCGCACATAATATCGCATGGGTCGCAGTGGGTGCAGATACCCCGACGCTTCATTTTGCATTCGCGCTCGTTTATATCCCTTCCCATATCCACAACAAGAACATCCATCTTCCCGGCAAGTTCATAAGCAGCGAACATTCCCGCAGGCCCTGCGCCTACAATAATAACATCGAATTTATTTTTCTTAATCATGATATTATCTCTGAAAGCAAATCCATATCCCGTGCCATTTTGATCTCATGCGAAATGCGCCGACCCATTGAGAGTTTTTCATCCACAAGGTCCGAATATGGCGAGCCTGAAATGAACAGGTTTGTTCCTGCAACTATGCGGGCCGATATCTCAAAAACTTTCAATTCAAGTGTGTCGGTAACAACTGTTTCAAGGCAGAATGGTCCTATCATGCCCCCGAACAATTCAAGCGATCTCTCAACTAATCTTTCTCCCATCTCTAAAATCTTTGGAAGTAGTGATTCCCTTATCATCAGGGGCAGGTTCCCGGTTACAACGAAAGTCGGGTAAATGCCAGCTTGCGCCAGCTCGGTTGGTGAACCTATCCTGAATATCTCATCGGCATTCGATTCAACACGCCGGTCAATTCCAAGGAGTTCAAGTGACCCTGTACTTAATTTATATCCGTCTTGTTTGATAGGTGAATAAAAATAATGCATGTAATAGCGTGTTCCCAGGACAAATTCCTGTATAGTATATTTCTCAGCAGGATTTATCCGTTTCCGGAAATCCGAATAATTCTTTACAACAAAAAAACCCATGCCGCCTTTTGCACCATAATACTTTACCATCATCGGAGAATCTATATCTTCCGGATTCTTTATCTGTCGCGGCATTTTTATACCAGCGGATTCCAGCCATTTGCGGCTCATGTCCCTGTCCGATTCCCATTCAAGCACATTGCGGTTGCCATAAGTGGGAAGACGCAGCTTCCGGAAATTTTCATGACCGAGATATTCAACGAAAGAACCATGCGGGATTATGATCGCATTCTTTGAGGCCAGTTCATTTGTTTTTGAAAGGATTTCCTTATAATCCTTAACAATGAAAAATTCATCCGGCTTTCCTTTTGGGAATGCATCGTAGAATTTTGGGGGAGACCCGACGCTAATCCCGATGGTCTTGAATCCCTCTTTTCTTGCCCCGTCAAAAATCTGCAGGCTGCTGTGTGAACATACCGTAGCAATAGCTATATTCTCTTTATCGTAACCTCTTAAAATTCCGAGTATCTCCTTCTTTTCTACCATTGTGCACCTGTATAGTGCAACAGTTATATATTTTATCAGGTTAATTAATCTTATGGGTGTGCTTTGCAATTTTTCCGGAAATGGGTATAGCCATAAAAAAGATTGTTTTTATATACAAACAGTATCATACGGCGATATCAAATTGAATTTACCGATTAGAACAGAACAGATTTGGATAAATCAAGATGACGTAATTAGTAGTCTATGTCATTTTTCAAAGACGGATATTTATTATTCCCAAAAAATCTACAATTACAGCCAATAAAAACCCGCTTGGGATATGATACGAAACTAAGAGAAGTAAGAATAATCCCGAAAGGAGCAGGATACATCTGTGAAATAGTGTATAAGAAAAATAGTGAAGAAGGTGAAATAAACAGGAGATGGTACTCAAGAAGAGTAAATGCAAATAACCAATTCTACAATGACGATACTGACTGAGAAACGCAATAGTAAAATCAAAGACCGGATGCATAAATGTGATTTAGGCAAGAGGAACAACCAGAACTTCATATGTAGTTTCCTTGACAATGAGTC
>Ga0172443_1058_pt1 | contig 29165 bp, 37 predicted proteins | sample MayberryNE_Catta_6_FD_114741 | JGI IMG/M metagenome (GOLD analysis project Ga0172443, IMG submission 114741) | reverse complement strand
ATGGCTTTCATAGCCGGAAATTATCTCGCAGGACCGATACGCGCCCTGGTAAAAGGGACAGAAGAAATAGGGCGGGGGAACCTCGGATATCAAATAAAACTCGGTCCAGGTGATGATGAAATCCATACTCTTTCAGTAGCTTTCAATCAGATGTCTCATAACTTAAATAAGAATTATAACGAGCTTCTGAAGCTGTCAACTGCAGTGGAAGAGGCTCCCGATGGAATTCAAATTGCTGATGCCGATGGCTATATAATCTACTCCAACAAAGCCATAGAGAAGATATTCGGCATTTCTCCGTATGAATTCAAGGGAAAGTATTTCAATGAAACCCATGCAGACCAGGAGTTTGCCGGCAGAGTAATAATGCCGACTATAAAAGACACCGGGCATTGGATCGGGGAAATTATAGTCAAGTACAAGGATAGTCGAACATTTCCCATATGGCTAAATGCATATACAGTCAAAGATATCAAAGGAGAGACAATAGCCATGGTTGGAATTGTTAAAGATCTAAGCACACAGAAGGAGATGGAAAAGCTTCAAAAACAACTTCTGCAATCCGACAAACTTGCTACAATAGGTACGCTCGCTGCAGGTGTGGCACACGAGATAAATAATCCGCTTGGAAATATCTCCCTTTACGCCCAGATACTGCTAAAAAAGACAACTGACAAAAATATCAAAGAAAAACTTACGGTCATTGATGATGAAGCAAACAGAGCGGCACATATCGTGAAAGACCTGCTTGATTTTGCAAGGAATTCAGATCTCAAGCTATGTCAAATAGATATAAATAATGAGATAAGTAAAGTACTTAGCATTATGAGTCATCAACTAAGAGATATTAAAGTAGAAACCCTCTTTGAGCCGCTTCCTCTTATCGCCGGAGATTGTGTCCGGATTCAACAGGTTATAATGAACCTTCTTAAGAATTCAATCCAATCAATCACGGAAAATGGAGAAATAATAATTAAAACTAAAGCAAAACAGGAGCAAGTAGAGATCAGCATATCCGATAACGGCTGCGGCATATCAGAGGAAAATATAGATAAAATATTTGATCCGTTCTTCACAACAAAGGAGCGGACCGATGGTACAGGACTTGGCCTTTCGATTTGCTATGGGATTATCAAACGCCACAAGGGATCGATAGATGTGGAAAGTGAGCTGGAAAAAGGCACGACATTCAAAATAAAACTACCGGTAATATGAGAAATATATGAGAAAAATACTTGTTATAGAAGACGACAAGAAAATGCGGGATGGATTAGTAGAAATATTAGCAAATGAAGGATATAATGTAGAGTCTGCGGAGAACGGCCAGGTCGGGCTTGAAAAGATTAAGAAAAATGAATTTGATGTCGTTTTGACTGACCTTATCATGCCGGTCATGGGGGGAATGGAAGTATTGATGGAGATAAAACGTATCAAACCCGGAATTAACGTAATAATAATTACCGGATTCGGGACAATTGAAAATGCTGTGGATGCCATAAAGGCTGGGGCTTCGGATTATATAACGAAACCATTTAAGATAGATGAAGTCGAAACAAAAATCAGGATGGTTCTTGCAACAGCAGAGATTAATAAATATCCGCAAATCCTTGAATCCGATATAATTAAGGCGATCTCAAATCCAATAAGGAAAGACACTCTAAAGCTTCTGGATAAAAGCGGTAAACTCAAGTTTACAGAAATTAAAAAAATGCTTAAAATAGATGATGCTACAAAGCTCAGCTTTCATCTGCGTACCCTGAAGTCATATAATGTTATTGAGCAAGACAGCGAGAAGGTTTATATGCTGACCTCTGCCGGACGAAAACTTATTGATAACTTGAAAATGATGGAAGGTACACAGGAAATTATTTCGTGAAAATTTCAGCAAAAATAAATAAAGGTTGAGTGCTCTTAAAAAAAATTATGTCCCAACAACTCTCTCACTTAAAGCGCGTCAGGACCATTGCAGATTACCAGTTCGGATATGGCAGTGGTGAAATCCTGTTTTCCGATGATGTCTTATTCCAGCTCTCAACGACAAAAAGGATCCGCCAGATATTGCTTGATAACGAACGCATAGCCACCGTCAGGGCAAAAGACGGTATGCTGACCCTGAGCATGAAAGGGGCATGTAAGCTTCATGGATTTATCAAATATCCGGGGCAGAGGGTCATAGTAAACAGCGATGCTGCACCATTTGTGGCAAAAGGAAAGACCGCCTTTTCGCGCCATATTTTGGCAGTTGACCCCGAAATCCGGGCAGGGCAGGAGGTTCTTGTGGTGGATGAAAACGACAGGCTTCTTGCCACAGGAAAAACGATACTTTCCGCCCTTGAAATGCAGGCATTCAAGAAAGGCATAGCTGTGGATGTAAGAAGCGGAATTGAAACAAAAGACAGACCTGATAATGATTGAAATGCTTTTTTTCCCTCCGGTTATTACTATGGGTTATCAATACGTATGGATAATATTATATATAGTAATGTTGTAGTATGCAGAGGTGAAGTTAATGAGTCACGTTATCGGATTAAAATGCAGGGAATGCGGGACCGAGTACCCTGCAGTTATCCAGAATACATGTTATGAATGCTTCGGGCCTCTTGAAGTCAATTACGACTGGGATTATATTTCAGATCATATCAGTAAAGAGAAGATCTCATCAGGTCCGAAATCCATATGGAGATATGCCGACCTCCTTCCGCTTGAATCGGAGAAGCGCATCGACCTTGGGGCAGGTTTCAATAAACTCCATCACGCCCAGCGCCTTGGCGCTGCTCTGGGGCTTGATGAACTGTATATACTTGATGAGTCGGTGAATCCCACAAATTCATTTAAGGACAGGGTCACATCCGTTGCTATTTCCAAGGCTATCGAATTCGATGTCAAAGCCGTGGGATGCGCAAGTACAGGTAATCTTGCGGCAGCAGTAGGCGCCCATGCGGCAAAAGCCGGACTTCCGGCATACATTTTCATACCTGCTACGATCGAGCTTGGAAAGATAGTGCAAATGCTGATCTACGGGCCCAATGTCATTGCAGTGGAGGGTACATATGATGATGCCAACCGCCTTGCAAGCGAGGTAGCTGACTCTCATCCGGACTGGGCTTTTGTAAATATCAATATCCGCCCCTATTATACGGAAGGTTCAAAGACGCTTGCATACGAGACTGCCGAACAGCTAAATTGGCAGGTTCCCGATCACATAGTGGCCCCCATGGCAAGCGGGGCGCTGCTTTGCGCAATATCGCGCGGATACAAGGAACTTGAACGCGTGGGTCTTGTGGATAACGCGGATGTGAAGATTTCCGGGTCCCAGCCTCTTAACTGTTCGCCAATATCCTGCGCGGTCCAGAAGAACAGCGAAGTGGTCCCTGTCAGGAATTTTGAGACTGTTGCCCACAGCCTTGCGATAGGCAATCCGGCAGACGGCTACTATGCAAAGAAAACAATCCTTGATTCAGGCGGCTATGCTGCAACGCCTACCGATACTGAGATAATTGAAGCGATACACCTTCTTGCAAGGACAGAAGGCATATTCACAGAACCGGCAGGCGGTACAACAGTGGCAGGTTTAAAGAAGCTTGTTGAAAGCGGGCATATCCAGCATGATGAAAGGGTTGTTGTCTATGTGACAGGTAACGGTCTTAAAGCGCAGGACACGCTGCTAAAGTCATTGCAGCGCCCGCCAGTGATAAAACCCATGATAAGTGAGTTTGAGCGCCTTACTAAGCCAAAGCTTGATATTTATAAACAAAAGGCGGCTCTTGCAGTATAAAGGTGATTTAAATGGTTAAAATAAGATTCTCTTCGGCATTAAGCAATGTAACACACGCACGCGAAACGACAGTTGAACTTGGGGATACTACGGTAAAAGCGGTACTTGATAAGCTTGTCCAGCAGTTCGGTCCTGATTTTGAGAAGCGCATCCTTGACAAGGGTGAAGTACGAAGATTTGTGAATTTATACGTGAACGGCGAGGACATAAGGCACTTAAGCGGACTTAACAGCCCTGTTAAGGATGCGGATGAGATATCAATTCTCCCTGCCGTGAGCGGTGGATAAATTCTTTTTAATTCCTGTTTCGAGTTTTCATGGATATCAATGATTTGAAATTTGAGGACGGACTGGTCACGGCCATAGCCCAGGATTACAGAACGGGTGAAGTCCTGATGGTGGCATTTATGGACAGGGAAGCCCTGCGGAAGACCATCGATACAAAAAGAGGCCATTACTGGAGCAGGTCAAGGCGCAAGCTATGGAAAAAAGGGGAAAGCTCGGGACACGAACAGATCGTTCACGACATATTGATTGACTGTGATGCCGACGCCGTGCTGCTTAAGATCGAGCAGATAGGGGGCGCATGCCATACCGGATACAGGTCATGTTTTTACAGGACGATCGAGGGTGAGGTAGTGGGTGAGAAGTTGTTTGAGCCTGAGGATGTGTATAAGGCATGAACTATCCAGACCCTAAAGGGCTTTGAGAGTCCTGTGCCATCGATTAAGAGAAAAATCATGATATAGAACACGGATTACGCGGGTGCGCACGGATAAGTCAAGTAAATACAAAATCAAACATTCGGTAACAGCAAAGCTATTTTCTCAGGATAAAATGAAAAAACATTCCCTACCGTAATTAACACCACCCCTGACCAGAAGATCAACAGGTGAATGGGACTGTCCCTCAGGCTGACAAAATCCAATATGATAATAACAAGCCCAAGATGCAGGAGCGATGAGCCGATCCTTGCAAGGTATCCTTCCTTTTCAAACCTGACAGATTTGCTCTTCTTAACAGTCAATATAAGAACAATGGCCTGTACTATGGTCATTACCGAAAGGATAAATCCCAACCCCTTTTCAATTCCTGAAAAAAATGAAATGATCAAGGTTATTCCCAGGATAAGCGCGCTGGATTTTGCCAGGATATCCTGTTCAAAGAGCCTTTTTGGAATGCACATACCCAGTGAAATAAGAAGCAGCACAAGGAACGGATAAAGGTATGAATCCATTTCATCGATATACTGGCTGTATTGCAGGGTTTTTGTCCACACAGGATCGACTGCAAGATAGTTGTAATAAGTGATTCCGTAAAGGCTTACCGCCCCTATTGCGGAAAGGATGAGTGTTGTCAGGATTATCAAATAGTAATCGTAATTTTTTATCTTCATGGCTGCACCACCGAGTGTATCCCCGGGACAATATAAGTAAGAAGATACGTGAATATCAGGGATGCAAAACAGATTATCCCAAGATATGCCGTTGTTTGCCACATTTTGCCTTTGCTAACATAGATACGGGAGTGCAGGTATGCGCTATAAAGCACCCACATCATTATCGAACCGCTGATCTTGGGGTCCCACCACCATGCGCTGTCCTTCCATGCTTCGACAGCCCAGGGATATCCGATAAGCATACCCGTAGTGAGAAGAATATAACCTATTTTAGCATAGCGATAGGCAATTTCATCATATACTCTGTCTTTTTTGAACAGCATATATACGCATGCAGCAAAAGTGATGATAAGAGATGCATATGCAATGAACAGCATGGGCGGATGCGTCCACATATACGTTGAATTATAATAAAAGGTCACGCGGCCATAGAGTGTTCCTGCCATCTGGAAAATACTCATATCACTTAAAAGAAGGACTGCATGCCAGCGCGTTATTTCGCTATTAAGTATCGGAAGAGGGTCTTTGAAAGGATTTGAGAAAAAATATACTACAAGAGAAAAAATAGATAATATCACACCCATAAAAGACATTACATCTTTACTTTTTTTCACCATTAAAGCAAATGCCGATGCGCACATCGCCCAGAAGTACAATTTTTCCGACTCTATCCACAGGGGAGCGGCTATACGGCTGTTTGCGACCGGGATCATCTGCCGTAATTGCACAGGATATTCGATCAAAACAGTATTGTATATCTGAATATGGAACCATACAAGGATGAAGAATCCGATGAAATAAAGCCCGGTTGAAATATATAAGCATTTTATCAGGTAATCATAATATCTCCTGTCTCTTTTTATTAAATATAAGATTGAAAACAATCCCTGGAATAGCGATATTATAAATATGTATGTGATCACAGGCTGCCCGACCATCCCCAGGTATTCCCTTGCTGCAAGATATTCCGTATAACCCATTACAGGTCGATCTCCATAACAGGTTTGCCGTCTATTGTCTGCGGGGCAAGCCAGTCTATCACTTCCAGGAGATCATCCTTATTTTCGGTTGATATTTCTACATTGATAGAACCCAGGGGTTCCTCTTCAACAGGGAAATTCAATTTACCTATAAAAGCAACCTGTTTGTTCAGCCGGAATCGAATTGTATCGCCATTTATCCCGTTTAATAAGATATTACGCGCAGTATCAAGGATCCTTTCTTCTCTCAAACGCAAATGCAATGTCCTTAAGCTTTCAAGGTTTCCTTCACCCGACAATGCCGGTATTTCGGATGCCTGAAACTTGAGTTCAACCGGAAAAAAATTCGATATGGCTTTTTCAACTTTATCCCGGATTTCTGTCGGATTGACAGGGGCTGAAACTTTTACTGATACGTTCATACCTTTTCCAGCAATTCCCGTATCTTTTCCTGGAATTTCTTAATAGTTTCGGTGTTATCGATAGTTGTATCTGCTTTTTCAATGGCCTTATCCAGACCCCAGCTTTTTTCTCTCTCATCACGCCTTTTTAATTCTTCAATACTGTTCATGTCGTCAGACCTGGCGCGCTTTCTTATCCTCTCGAACCGGATATCAAAAGGCGTATGAATTGCTATTAGCTTGAAATCATTACCGAATTCTTTCTTGAAATATTCTATTTCATTTATATTTCGTGTTCCATCCACTACCATTACGGGAGTCCTGATCAAACGTATTTTCGGGACACACCTTTTTGCTATTGCATCCATCCCTTCTTCCTGGCGGAGTACAGTTCCTGTGCCGCCGATATTTTCATCTGTAGGTGGCAATCCCCTCCGTGCTGTTTCTTCCCTTACCACATCACCCATATTGACAACAGGAATCCCCAGCTTTTTTGCAATGGTTGCAGCTTCTGATTTTCCTGATGCAGGCATTCCTACAAATGCAATGATCTTCATGGAACCGGTTAATTTAGCCGGAAGATAATAAATCTATGCACGTGAAATATATATGCTATAAGCCATCAGTATAGTATATATGAGTGATGCGATAGCAAAAACCCCGGTTGCTGGGGGTACACTAAATAAAGATGCAGATACGGAAATAGCTGAATTGCATGAAACCATCCTGATGCTGAAGAACCAGGTCAAAGACATGCATTCAAAGCTCCTTGAAGCTGCAATCCTGAACAATAAATATATCCAGACCATCCAGGAATACCAGGTGCAGATAGAACAGTTGAAAAAACCGCCCCTTTTTATTTGCAGTGTTGTTGAGATACTTGGGGACATGGCTCTATTAAGGCAGCACGGCAGCAACCAGGAAGTCGTTACAAAGATCCCGGATGATATGCCAGATGTAGAATCGGGTGCCCGTGTTGCAGTTACGGGTAATCTTGCAATAGTCAGGGTATTGTCAAAATCAGTAGATGTAAGAGCAAGGGTGATGGAACTCATTGAAAGCCCGAATATCGATTACGATATGATCGGCGGATTGAAAAAACAAATCGAAGAAGTCATAGAGACTCTTGAGCTGCCGCTCACGAACCCTGAGCTTTTTACCGATGTGGGTGTCGAACCTCCCCATGGCATATTGCTCTACGGCCCTCCCGGGAACGGGAAAACACTTGTTGCAAAAGCTGTTGCCCACAGGGCAAAGGCCACTTTTATCAGGATGAGCGGAAGCGAGCTTGTCCAGAAATATATCGGGGAAGGCGCCCGGCTCGTAAGAGATGTTTTCGAAATGGCAAGGGAGAAAGCGCCCAGTATCGTTTTTATCGACGAGATCGATTCTGTTGGCAGCAGAAGGACATACGATGGCACTACGGGTTCATCCGAAGTGAACAGGACCATGGTGCAGTTACTTGCTGAACTCGACGGTTTTGACGCCCGCGGGGACGTGAAAATAGTAGCTGCTACGAACCGTATTGATCTTCTTGACCCTGCGCTTTTGCGCCCCGGAAGATTTGACCGGATAATCGAGATACCTTCGCCTGATGCGGAAGGGAGGAAGGAAATATTCAAGATCCACACACGGAACATGAAACTTGAGAATGTGGATATAGACGAGCTTGTAGGAATGACGGATGGCTTAAGCGGAGCAGAATTAAAGGCGATCGTAACAGAAGCGGGAATGTTCGTGATAAGACGAAAAGGAAAATCCGTTACCATGCAGGACTTCAAGGATGCCTATAATAAGATGATAATCAAGGACACAAAAGAAGAAGTGGCGGGAATGTTCGTTTAATCCCGCTATTTCTGGTTTAGTGCCTATCCGAAAAATCAATCAATATTATATTTCCGAATGAACCACAGAGTTCGCAGAGAACACAGAGACATGGTTAAAAATCTCTGTGTTCTCTGTGGTTTTAATTTTTCGGATAGTTCTTAGCTGGAAGTTTCATACCTGAACTTCAGGGAGCCATTATGCGAAAATATCCTCATCATGACTGAATATCTGGAAAATATAATACAAGACCTTCAAAAATTACAGGATTGTGATAAAGCAAAGATTTTATCCGGATTCTTCAAGACAGGAAAAGGTCAGTATGGAGAAGGGGATATTTTTCTTGGGATCAAAGTTCCACAGCAGCGCAAAGTTGCAAAGATGTATTCCGGTATCCCGCTGGATGATATCGGCCATTTATTGAAGAGTAAAATCCATGAATACAGGCTGACTTCTTTATTGATCCTTGTTATTAAGTACAAAAATGAGAATTTTGAGGGAAAAAAGGAGATCGTTGATTTTTATCTAAGTCATGCGGATAATATAAATAATTGGGATCTGGTGGACAGCTCAGCGCCTTATATTGTGGGTGACTTCCTGCTTGATAAAGAAAAAACAATTTTATACGGATTGGCAAGATCAGAAAATCTCTGGGAGCGAAGGATAGCAATACTTTCAACTTTTGCATTCATAAAGAATAACAGGTTCGAAGATGCATTAAAGATATCGGAAATTCTTTTATCCGATGAACATGACCTGATACATAAAGCAGTGGGCTGGATGTTAAGAGAAATCGGTAAAAGGGATATCAGGATCGAGGATGGTTTTTTGCAAAAACACTATAAAAAAATGCCAAGGACCATGCTAAGATACGCTATCGAGAAATTTGACGACGATAAAAGAAAATTCTATATGGGTAAAAACGCCGAGGGGGAGATTTGAACTCCCGCTGTGCGTAGCACAACCGGTTTTCAAGACCGGCGCCTTAGGCCGCTGGGCTACCTCGGCATATTTCCTGCGAAATGGTTGGCATTGTTTATTAATATTGCCTATATCGAAACATTTAAACTCAATCAATAATTATTGACCCATACAGAGGAAAGAAAATGACAAATCTATTGCTTGTGCTATCAAAAGACCCATATACTACGGAAACACCCGACCTTGTACTTGATATCGGACAAAACGCAAAGGAAAAAGGAAATGATGTATCATTATATCTTATTGAGGACGGCGTGACCGCGGCAAGAAAGTCGGAGTTTGGAAATAAACTCATTGCAGCCCAGAAGAAAGGCATACAAATATATGCTGACGATAAATCAATTCTTTCAAGGTCGCTCACTAATAAAATAATCAGCGGTGTTGAAATAAAAGAAATAGGCACACTTCTTGATTATATAATGGAATATGAAAAAGTAGTCTGGTTTTAGGTGATCAATATGACAGAAAAACAACTAACGATCGTATCAATAAACGGCCCCTACAGGGATGAAGGAGTATTCACAATGATGAGACTTGCCCATGCGGCAAAAGAAAAAGGCATAAAGGTAAATTTCTTCAATTACCTGGATGCAACACTGATCGCCCACAGGGACCAGGCGCCAAAAGAGTTCCCCCCGATTGAGACGATTTTCGGAACAATAGTTAAAAAAGGCATGAAGAAGCCCAAAGCAGATGCTATAGCATGCATAAAATGCACGGATGCCAGGGGCGTCACAAAACAGCAAACAGAAGGCGTAATAATCGGAGGTCTTTATGACCTTGGCGAATGGACCGCAGAATCGGATAAGACAATCCTTTTAGGGTGATCAAAATGAGCAAGAAAGTAAATGTTATTGTAACACAGCCTCCTTACGGAAAAGAAGATGCATTTTCGGCGATCCCGATGGCTGCTTCCCAGGTCGCTGCAGGAAACGAAGCCTCATTCATTTTCGTTAGCGGCGGCGTCCATTCAATAGTAAAAGGACAGAAAACCGGATACGGAGACCTCGCAGTATGGTATAAGGATGTACCCTCGGTTGAAGCTGAGATCACAAAGAACATAGAACTTGTGAGCTTCTATGCACTTGACAGGGATGTTGCGAAACGCAACATTGCCGATTCCGAGATAATTAACGGGATAAAAAAAATAACGCTTTCAGACCTGACCGACATGATACTTGAAGCGGATGTGAATCTGGTATTTTGATGAGACAATTATCAGACCTCGATAAAAGAATCCTCAATAAGCTTGCGCCTGAACTTGAAGGCGCAACCGGTCCCGCGCCAGGGCATGATTATAAATTCATCCTGCTTCCGGTCTCGCATAAGTTATCAGAATCTCCTGAAGACTTTGCGAACAGGATTAACAGGCTGACGGATGATGAGCTTATTTACCTGACAGGTCTTATTTTGCGCGGGGATGAGGATGTGCGCTCACTTGCGGAAGGGGATTATGATGCGCTTGTTGAAATGATAGAAAAGAGGCTGCCGGAAAAAGCTAAAGAACTGAAAAATCCCTGATCAACATACAGGTATTTTCCCGTATGCCAGTTCCATGCAGAACTCCCTGATATTCGCAAGTTCCCTGTCTATTACCTCGTTTACCTCTTTTTCCACGGTTTCAAGCTTTCCCCTTTCCATAATGACCTGCGCAGCTGCTACCCTTGGCTGGTCTATCGGTTCACCTATCTGGCTCAAAAGCCACACATATACTTCTTTTATGTCAGGGACATTCACATATATCTCATTTGCTATCCTGTGGCTCAGGACATTGTAAATCTTTCCCACATGGCTTACCGGATTTTTTCCTGCGGCTGCTTCGCTGCTAACCGGCCTGTTCAGGGGAATGATGCCATTCACCCTGTTCCCGCGCCCGACCTGGCCTGAATCCGCATCCTCGGCAGAAGTTCCGGTTACGGTCAGGTAAATCCCGCCCATGCCCCGCCCTTCCCTGTCAAGCGTATTCAGGGAGATTGAAGGTTCAAATTGCGTCCTCTCGCTAACATAGGTTTTTATCTCCTCAAGCAGTTCATTTTTTTTCCTGAAATAATCAGATTCGGATTCTATGAACATATCGATAAGGGGATCTGCAATAGTCAAATGTATCTTATTTCCTTCCCGAAGCCCCATCACTTTGATGTCCTCACCGGATTCAGGGAATCTTTTCTTAAAATCCCGGGAGTTCAAATAGCGCTCTGTTTCAAGCACCATGGTTTCTGTGGGCGTCATTGGCGCATATCCAACTGCCGCTGAGGTATCATTTGCGCCCAATATCGAATCTTTTCTCTTGAATATATCCGTAAGTTCTGCCGAACCCCTGGCAAGCTCGACCTGGTAATTAATAGAATCCCCATTCACAAAACGCAGATTATCTTTTATCCATTCTTTCGCGGCGCTGATGGCAATATTATTGACATCGATGATCTCATCTTCAACTTCAAAAGTAGCCCTGTCACCGAAAATTATACGCATCGGCTTCAATATCACACCGCCATGGAATTTTATTTTGACTTCCCCTGCAACAAGCATTCCCTTATCGATATTATGGTGCATTATCGCTCCGAACCTGTCCAAATATTCCCTGCAGAGACGGATCGAGACCTGGTTCATTATGGAATCGCATATAAAATCAGGGTGCCCCAGTCCTTTTCGTTCCACAACTTCGACTTTACGCTCAGTTATCGGGGTTGCCCCGAGTTCTTCTATTTCGATATTTCTCAAGTGTTCACCTTATCTTTGTTTCAAATATCTAAGGGTCAATTTTTCATAGTTTTCCTGTGTATTTTTTATCATCCGGATGTCATCATCAGTTGTCGTCCTGACATGTTTGCAGGGCACCCCCAGAACCACACTGCGGGCAGGTATTTTATGATCCGGAGGCACTAATGCCCCGGCCCCGACTATTGCAAATTCCCCGATCTGTGCCCCGTGGAGTACAGTGGCGTTCATCCCGATAAGAGCATTGTTTTCCACTATATTTCCATGCATCACGCAACCATGGCCTATGACTACACCATCACCTATATGCACCTCATTTTCATCCGAATGTATTACAGTGTTATCCTGGATGCTGCAATTTTTACCAATACTGATTTTGGCCCTGTCGGCGCGAATTACGGTATTGAACCAGACACTTGTTTTTTCACCGATTGAAACTTCCCCGATGATACAGGCGGTATCGGCAATGAATGCATCCCTGGCAATGGCAGGTTCTTTATCTTCAAATGTGTACAACATACTCAAGCTGCGATTTTACTTTTTCCGCAACCTCCCATATATTACAGGAGCCTATTTGCATAAATAGGTTTTCCGGAAGAAAAAGCAAAAATATAAAATCCGGCAGAACCTGTATTATAATATGGAGAGTTCTATCAGGTGGGCTGTAATGCTGATTCGTATTCCTGGTAACTGGATGACACATATCCTGCAGGATCAGAACACTCGCATCAGAGTCCAACAATATGATATATGATTTTTTTGAGCTTCTGCAAAAGTACGGGTGCGAGGTGCAGTTACTCCGGATATCTGCTCCCTACGGTAACCGGGGTCTTACCCAAAGACAGGACGAACTCCTCATGTTCGCATACAGCAACGGATATTTTGAATACCCAAAAAGGATAAGAATCGGGGAGATTTCCAGGACATTTGATGTATCTCCTTCGACTGAATCCGAAATCCTGAGAGCGGGGCAGAGGCGGATTTTCAAAGAATATTTTGAAAAATTATGACTGCATCGACTTGAATATAAAGCTTTGCTCAGTATGTTAAGTCATTTCCAAAATATATAGTTCAAACATAAAGATGAGTTTTCATCATCTGTATACTTTATCATGGTGCTCCAAATCAAGAAAACGAATAGTTCCACCCTCAATCTTGAACGTAAGGACAAAAGATTTGGCGATATGAACCCTCCGTATGTTTTTCATATCATATCTAAGGGGAGAGTTTCCTTTAGCTTCTCCTCTATGAGAATTTCGTGCATCAAATCATCATGCCCGCTCGGATGACTCTATGGACTTTCTCAGTTCGTCAACGTTTTTGAAAGAAAGAAATTTGCCTTTTTTTTCTATTTCCTCTAACATTCACTTTGGAGAATGAAGCCGGATTTGAAAAGATGCAGGTAACGGCTAAGATGGTCACTGTAGCCCTTGACCTGTACTTTAAGAGTACATCATTGAGGAAGATTGTAGATCACCTTGACCAATTCTATGAGAGACATTTGCATCATACCACTATTCTTTTTTGGGCGAGTGTCCATATAAGGGCAGATGGTTTGAAAGCCAGGACGAATAATAACAAGGTTGAGAGGTTGCATAATACAGTAAGAGAACGGCAAAAGGTCATGAGGGGTTTGCAGAATGATGAAACATCAACAGAGTTTAACAACGGGTTCAGGACGTTCTATAACCACATAAGACCGCACATGGCTTTAGGTGGCGAAACACCGGGACAGGCGGCGGGGCTTGATTTAAAGCTTGGAAGGAATAGATGGCTTGGAATGATACAGAAAAGCATTAAGGCACTACAAGAGTAAAAATTTTAAAAAAGCCATTCTTAAATCAGCAAGTAACAGCAATCCCTTGAGTACGAGCTGGAAGATTGAAAATATTCAATGTTAGTGCTTCAAGACATCTATCTAATAATTGGTTTCTTTTGAGTACTCCCAATTTCATAGTTATTTTTATATTTTCTTTGCTAATACTTACAGTCGCATCAAAATGTTTAATATTAAGAAGTTCAGATTTTGGAACGTTGAATTTTTTGGAAGCATCTAAGACTTCAAGGTTAATTATATTATTATCGTCTTCGCTGAAATCAAGAATTATACCATTAGCATCAATAGATGACGAGTACTTTTTGTCTTTAACATATAAGAAAATACTATCATTCTGCAAATCATAATCACATTTGTCTGCAACTATTTTATTCATTATTATTCACCGCTTTGCTAAATCATTGTCATTATCTAATTCATATAAAAGTTGAAATTTTATATCATTTTCTTTTATAATAGAAACTGGCTTATTATTTAAGATTATAGAACGTATGCTATTTACATCAGAAATGAACTTGTTTTTACGCTGGTTGATTCGTATATCAAGATGTATGGTTGAGTATAGGTCACTTTCATGGATTTCCAATAGACTCTTAAGAACATAATCTATATCCAAAATACTCTCCCGGTCTCCAACATTCTAAGTGTTAAAAGTATTTAAACTTAGTTGATATTAATCACAAAATATTAATGACTACAGAACCAATTGTAACAGAACCACCGATTCACCAACCGAGCATTCACCAGAATTTATTTACAATGACCACCGAAGATTCACCAGAGTCTCTCATCGTTATTTTTATATAGAACCTCAAACATTGATTTGCCAAAATCATAACCCGATATTAGTATAATTGATCGGGATAAGACCTAATAACAAAATCAGGAGGATAATTATCTATGGCAGCACAACTCGGCGGACAGCCGATCATCATTTTAAGGGAAGGCACTGAGAGAACACGCGGCAAAGAAGCCCGCAATAATAATATCATGGCGGCAAAAGCAGTGGCTGATGCCGTAAGAACCACACTTGGCCCGAAAGGTATGGACAAAATGCTTGTAAGCGGCAGCGGAGATGTCATAATCACAAACGATGGTGTTACCATCCTCAGGGAGATGGAAATCGAGCATCCGGCAGCAAAAATGATTGTGGAGGTTTCAAAAACACAGGATGACGAAGTGGGGGACGGGACAACCACAGCGGCGGTCCTCACAGGAGAATTGCTGGTAAATGCCGGGGAATTAATAGAAAAAGATGTGCATCCCACAATAATTGCATCGGGTTACAGGGCTGCGGCCGATAAGGCGATTGAGATCTTAAATGACTTCACTCATACGATTTCTGAAAATGATGATGAAGCGCTCCTTAATATCGCAAGAACGGCCATGACCGGAAAAGGAGCGGAAGGGTCAAAAGACAAACTATCAGGAATAGTCGTCACAGCGATCAAATCCATTGTGGATGAAGAGGATGGTAAGAAAGTAGTTGATATTGATAATATAAAGATTGAGAAAAAAATCGGGCAAAGCATGGATGACTGTGAGCTTATAAACGGAATAGTCCTTGATAAGAACAAAGCCAGCAGCAATATGCCAAACAAGATTGTTGATGCAAAGATAGCACTCATAACAAGACCCATTGAATTCAGCAAGATGGAACTTGAAGCGGAAATTGATATTTCAACACCCGGTGAGCTTTCGCAATACCTTGACCAGGAAGAGAAGATAGTCCAGGATATAGTGGGCAGGATCGCTGATGCGGGAGCCAATGTTGTTCTCTGCCAGCTTGGTATTGAGGATATGGCCCAGTATTTCCTGGCAAAAGCAAATATCCTCGCGGTTGAACGGGTGGAGAAAAAAGACATAGAAAAAGTTGCAAGGGCTATTGGTGCGAACCTTATAACGAGCCTTGATGATTTTGAAGCGTCGGATATCGGTCATGCCGGGCTTGTAGAGCTCAAGGGACATGGCGAGGATAAGATGCTTTATATAACGGAATGCGTCAATCCGAAAGCGGTATCCATCCTGATACGCGGGGGCACAGAACACGTTATTGACAGCACAGAGCGCGCCCTTGAGGATGCGTTAAGAGCTGTTGGAGTTGCGATAGAAGATGAAAAACTGGTTGCAGGCGCAGGTTCGCCTGAAATTGAGCTTGCCTTGAGGTTAAGGGATTACGGTTCAACTCTCAAAGGAAGAGAACAGCTTGCAGTCATGAAGTTTGCGGATGCCATGGAAATAATTCCCAAAACACTTGCAGAAAATGCGGGGCTTGACCCGATCGATAAACTCGTGGAGCTTCGAAGCCAGCATGAGCAGGGAAATAAGGATTTCGGATTGAATGTGTTTACAGGAAACACCGAGGACATGTGGAAAAACGGTGTTATCGAGCCTCTTCGCATAAAGACGCAGGCCATAAACTCCGCGACTGAGACTGCCATAATGATCCTCCGGATCGATGATGTTCTTGCTGCATCAGGCGGCGGGGAAACATGCGGTTCAGGCGGCGCACCATGCGGAATGGGGGGCGGCATGCCTCCGGGGATGATGATGTAAGGGTGGAATATTTTCACCCTTCACGGCATATTTATAACAAAAACAATTTCATTTGGCCAAAAGGATTTCTATGGTAGAAACGTTGGACTCCCCCCGGTCAGTGGCAATTTTTTCGGTTCCGATCTTAATTTCCTTTATTTTCGTTTCAGGCAAAAACCTGTTCCTTGAAACTTCTACGGCATCTACTGCTCTTGATATGGCTTTTCCTCTTGCTTTTACAGAAATTTCCGAAGCCCCGTTATTAAATTGTGTAACTATGGCAAGGACATAGTTCATCACTGGTTTATTCCCTATAAATACTACATTATCCTCTGTCATTGTGTTGTCTCCCTGGATTTTTAAATTATTATATACTATGCTCCTACATATATTTACCGAAATTTTTTTGTGATAAATCCAGTATATACTGAAGGAATAACAGCGTCTCCTTTATATCTAAAAAGATACCACTAGGAAATCCATGATCAAGCTCTCGGAACTCTATTCGGGCAAGGCCAAGACGGTTTTCAAAACAGATGACCCTGAAAAGCTGATAATGGAATTCAGGGACAGCCTTACAGCATTTGACGGCAAGAAAAAAAGTGAAGCGCCAAAAAAGGGATATTACAATGCACAGATAGCCGCGAAGCTCTTAACACTCCTTGAAGATAAAGGTATCAAGACCCATTATGACAGCATGATATCTGATACCGAGATGGTAGTGGATGCTGTGGAGATCATTAAGATAGAAGTCATTGTAAGAAATATCGCAGCAGGTTCGCTGGTCAAGAAATACCCTTTCAAGACAGGCCAGAAACTTGATCCCCCTATTTTGGTTTTCGATTACAAGAGCGACGAGCATGGCGATCCTATGATCAATGATGATATCGCACTTGCACTTGGACTTGCTACCAGGGCTGAGCTTTCAGAAATCAGGAAACTTGCACTTTCAATAAATTCCATCCTGGTTGATTATATGGATAAAAGGAATCTATTGCTCCCGGATTTTAAGCTTGAGTTCGGAAGAAGAAAAGGTAAAATCGTGCTCGCTGATGAGATATCCTGCGATACATGCAGGTTCTGGGACAAGACAACGGGAGAATCGCTTGATAAGGATGTGTTCAGGTTCGATAAAGGGGATCTTGTAGCCGCTTACAGGGAAGTGGCAAGAAGAATTGTGCCTGAAATATTCAAAGGTTAATAAAAGTCATGTAATTTAAGATCACAAAATGAGACTCGCATGGTGTATTACAGGCGCAGGGCATTTCTTGCGCGAAAGCTTTGAGGTTTTCAAGGAGCTAAAAGAAAAAAACAGGGAACTAAAGGTCACATCATTTGTATCGCTTGCTGCAGAAGAAGTAATAAGAATGTATGGGTTACAGGATCATCTTCTTAATATTTCAGGCGGCGGCTACCTTGAAGAATGCTTTTATGAACTGGAGCAGGGTGCAAGCTTTCCGAAGACGGGAAGATTCCTGTTAAAAAAATACGATGCTCTGGTAGTCACCCCTGCAACTTCAAATACCATCGCCAAACTGGCATACGGGATAGCTGACACTCTTGTCACCAATGCGGTAGCCCAGGCAGTAAAAGGTAATGTTCCGGTTTATATAGTTCCCGTTGACATCGAAGGAAATATCGAATCAAGAATGCCCTTCTTCATTGACAGGGAAATTTGTATGAGGTGCGAACTTTGCCCGCCTGTTAGAGAATGTCCGAATAAGGCAATCACCGACCAGATCGATCTTTTAAAATGTAATGGATGCGGATTTTGTGTGAAATCATGCAGTTACGGCGCGATCAGAGGGGGATTAACAAGAATAAAAGTCCGTGATGTTGATTCAAAGAATGTGAAAATATTAAGTAAGCTTGAAGGAATAACAGTTCTTAATGGTCCCTTAAAAATCCTTAAGATAATCGAGCAATGCAAAAATTGAAGTACTAACCGATAAATGAAGGGTCATAACGAAATTTAGAGGCGAAAATCTTGTTCCCGACTAAAAAGGTTCAGACATTAATAGGTTCAATTGTACAGGTTGAGATGAAAGGAGACAAACATACTCTTGAAGGCAGGCTTGAAAGTGCGGATGAATATTTAAATCTGCATCTTAAAGACACATATGAAATCGCAGATGGTGTAAAATCGCGTTCCCTGGGTTCAGTAATCTTAAGAGGTAATAATATTATCATGCTAAGTCCGGTAGAGCAGTAGGGGAGAAGAATGGATATCGAGGAAAAAATCCTGAAATTGATACAATCCAGGAAAGACGGAATTCTCCAAAACGAACTCTGGAAGACGGCTAAAATAGATAGCAGTAAATGTTCAAGAATAGTGGCAAAGCTGGTAAAAGAAGGATTGATAACAAGAGAAGAGGATTCTTCGAAAGGTACCAAGACATTCCTTATCAAACCTGTCATTAAAAAGGAAGAAAAAACTAAAAATTTCAAATTATTACTAACTAAAGATATATTCTCACCATGCACAGGTTGCTCCCTGGAATGTATTCCTGAAAATTGCCAGAATCTTTCTGAATGGGTTCATAATTTGCAGAATGAATAATTCATGAAAGGGTCTCCGGGATTTTCCCAAGGGCTTCGTCAATATCTTTTGCCATGACAAAAGGGATTCCCACAACTACTTCGTCATCTCCATACTTGCTATGCTTCCTTGAACCTTTGCATCCAAGAGAGATACCTAATTTTCCCCGCATGGGATATGCGGTACAATCGCTGCAAATTGACGCTACACCTCCAGTCTTGATTTCAACCTGTTTGCCCTCCAGATAAGCATACGCCTGGATTATCCTCATTGCTTTTTCGGGTTTCAGGTAGAGTATCAGGATATCAAATTTTTCACCTGCAAAAGGAGCAATTTTTATGGAGCATCCCTTTCTTTCAAGCCTTTTTAGTGAAGAAACAGCGTTTGATGCTGCCTCACGGTTCCTGTACCTGCCTGAGCTGTTATAATATTCACACGGAGTGTTATCATTATTTCCGAAAACATATTCGCAAACCATGCATCCCTGATCCGTAATTATAAATGATTCACCATACCTTGCCTTTTGTGTCAATTCACAATACAGGAGATTTGTCTTATCGCCCAAATCCCGGCAAAAAAGAATGCTTACAGGCTTTCCTTTTTCCATTAATCCCGTGATATTATGTATCATAAAAAAATTAATGGGCTATTGTTGTAAGCCCGTCAACATATCCGGTTTTCCGGGCAGTCACACTGATAGTTCCGGATGCTGCCGCATTTAGCTGCAACGTTACCTGGCCTGCAGAATTTGTCACTCCGTCAGCAGTGATACCTCCCCCTGAAACACTGACTGTTGCTCCGCCCACTGAAGAACCCCCGCTCGTAACAGTAAACGTAACATAACCTGTTACTCCATTGGTTATATTGGACGGGCTTGCGATAATGCCAAGCGATTGCTGGCCTGATGCGCTAAGACTCATACTTCCCGCAGAGAATCCGTTCCTGGTTGCAGTAGCAGTGCTTCCACCGGTGCTTGTTGAATTTACAAGTAATATAACCTGGCCATTCTGGTTAGTGATTCCGCTTGCGCTTACTGAGCCTGTAAGCGTGACATTTGATTCACTGACCGGATTATTACCGCTCATCACTGTGAAAGTGACAAAAGCAGGAACTCCTGCTGTGACTGTTGCAGGATTTGATGCTATTGATAGTGATTGTGTACCCGTCGATGTGATCGTAGTTGAACCGCCTGCATAGCCCGTCCTGTTCACAGAAACAGTAATTGTGCCTGCTGCGCCCGGTGTCACAAGTACAATAGCTTTTCCATCCTTGTTCGTTATGCCATTTCCCGATGCTGTGCCACTTAAGCTTACAAGGGCATCGCTGACTGCCAGGCCTCCGGCTGTAACTGTGAATGTTACATAAACCGGAACATTTGCTGTTACAGCACCGTGACTTGAAGAAACACTCAATGTCTGCTGGCTTGTTGATGTTATTGTGGTTGAATCTTCGGTGTAATCCGTTTTTCGGGCAATTGCCGAAATTGTGCCTGTTTTGGGGGGATTGACTTGCATAACAATTTCACCGTTGCTGTTTGTAATTCCGTCAAGTGAAATTCCCGCTCCTGAGAGATTCACCAGAACATCTCCTACAGGTTTTCCGATGCTGCTGACAGAAAAAGTAACATAAGAGGCGGTATTCGATGTCAGAGATGCAGGCGTGGCGCTGATAACAAGCCCTGGCGTGGCATACATAGTTGATGTTGCATTCCTGTATTCTTTTTTACCGGCAGTTACATTTATATTCCCATTTGAAGTGGCATTGACCATCAATGTCAGCATGCCATTTGCATCAGTTATGCCAGTACTTGATGCAGCGCCATCAAGTGTTATGCTGGCATTACTTACAGCTTCACCATTTCCAAAAGTTATGAATGTTACATTGGTTATTTTCCCAACACCTACGTGGGTTGGAATTCCAATAATATACAATTGTGAAGATTCCATCCAACCGGTTACCAACCTGTCAGAAGCAAATCCTAATATTAATCCTCCGATCAGTGCAATCAAAATAAACATTTTTGTTTTTCTCTCTTCATCGTATCTTCGAATAGCTCATCCCTCCGATATTCTATTTCAATTGTGATTAAGGTAAATATATATATATCTATCAATGTGGATTAAGGAAGAATGAGGTTTAGCGAGATAATCTTCATATTCAGGTTATTAACATTAATTATTATACTCCTGCAAGGTATCATTGATATAGATATTCTGTGCGAAAAAGGAAAGTGAAAATTTGCATCGCGAAGACATTATCCAGGAAGTGATAAGAAAAGCAATACATGTGACCTCTATCATAATAATCCTGACTTATTATTTTTTCGGTAAGGAAGCAGTACTCCTCTTGCTCACGGTTTATTTGATCGTGATCCTTGAACTTGAATATTTCAGGATAGAATGGGGGAAAAAAATACCCGTATTTCATAGTCTTTTCAGGATAAAAGAAGCAGACAGGCTTGGAGGTCATGTATTTTTCACTATCGGCAGCATAATCGCAATTTCAGTTTTTTCTAAAGAGATTGCTTCGGCTGCCATCCTTATGACCACATTCGGGGATGCATCGGCAGCTATCTTCGGGAAAGCCTTCGGACGGACATGGATCAAGGGATTGAAAAACAGGGCATATGAAGGCTGCGCCGCAGAGTTGATCGTAGATATTATTATTGGATTGTTGTTCCTGCCAAATTTAATCCTTGTCCTTGTGATGGCAGGTACGGCAACGATCGTTGAGACGATTACCAATAAGCTGGATGATAATCTCTTGATCCCGCTTTTTTCAGGATTTAACGGGCAGCTTACAGCTATTATTTTAACACATCTTAATTATCTTAACACGTTCCGGTTTTAATTTTAATTTCTCATTTTTGATCCGTTTTTTACAGAAATGGGGTTCAAAGGGGGAAGAAAGCTCCCGACTTCAGTCGTGGAGAGGGCTCAATGCAAAAGATATACATGCAAGTTAGTTGTATAGAAAAAAATCAGGAGAATTTATCATATGAATCTTGAAAATAACTTATTGATGATACCGGGTCCTGTGCCCGTTGCGCCAAGGATATTAAGAGCCATGTCCAGACCCATTATCGGACATCGAGGTAAGGAATTCGGGGACATGTACAGCGAATGCCGAACAACGCTCCAGGAGCTTTTCGGTACCAAAAACGATATGTATATAATCACAGGGTCGGGAAGCTGTGCCATGGAGGCTGCGGTTAGCAACATTATCGGGGAAAAAGATACTCTTATAACAATTGAGAACGGGAAATTCGGGGAACGCTTCAGGGAGATCGGGGAACGCTTCGGTAAAGTCAGGGCTGTAAAATTTGACTGGACAAAAGGTGAATCCATTGAACTTGACAGTGTTGAAAGCGCACTGGCAGAAGGAGCAAAAGCAATAACTCTTGTTCATAATGATACATCAGTTGGCATCAAGAATCCTGCAAAAGAAATAGGCGACCTGGCGAAAAAATACGGCGCCATATTTATCATGGACGGCGTGACAACTATTGGCGGGGATGAAGTTCTTGTTGATAAATGGGGTGTGGATATTGCTGTCGTAGGCTCCCAGAAGTGCATAGGCGCACCTCCGGGATTATCTGCAATATCTGTGAGCAAGAAAGCATGGGAATCCATTGTTGATAAGCCTCCTTATTATATAGATCTTAAAGCTTATAAAAAATCAGCAAATAAAGATACAGCCCAGACACCTTATACTCCGGCAGTATCCTTGTTCTTTGCAATGCAGGAAGCTCTTCGTATCGTAAAGGAAGAAGGACTAGAGGCTCGTATCAAGAGGCATGCAAAATTTGCAGAAGCGCTCAGGGCGGCAGCTGATGCCATGAATATTGAAATGTTCCCGCAATTGAACAATTACAGCAAATACTCAAATACCGTAACAGCGATGAAAATACCCACAGGTATCGATGATAAGAAACTGCGAAATGGGATAAAGGAATTAGGCATCCAGGTTTCAGGCGGCCAGGGCGCTCTTGAAGGCAAGATATTCAGGATAGGGAGCATGGGCAATATCAGCAAGCTGGATATTTTAAGCACGGTACAGGCAGTGGAAATTGTTCTACATAAGAATGATGTGGTCAAGAAAATGGGGCCTGGTGTAGAAGCTGCAAGTAATGTATTGAAATAGATCTTAAAAATAACAAAATAAATTAAATTAACTTAAATAAAAAATCAATAAATCTACTGATGCTGTTTTAATTCAGTAGATTTTATATCTTGCAGGACCTGGGAGATCAGCTTTTTGGCATTTTGCAGATGAGCTGTTCCGCTTCCTGCCAGCTGTGTAAAGTTATCCTGTATGAAAACTTCATTTTCCTGTATCAAATAAATGTAATAAACAAGTATTACCCAGTAAACGACAGCACCCACAAGCATTGCAGTTGCAATTCCAAGCAACTGGTAATAGACCATAGCGGTTGTCATTCCGCCGGGTTGTAAAATATTAATAGCTGCTATGAAGTTATAAAATATTATCAAACCAATAATTATTGGTATTATTCCTATTACTAACAAGTTGTTTTTACTCAGTCTCATCTTTCCACCTGTATTATGATTATAATATGCAAATTTAGTATTTAAAGCTGCCTGATGATAACAAAAGTTAATACCAGAAAATCCAATATTACTAATTACTGATGGAGTGTATAATTTTAAAATAATAGGAGTTTAAAGAATGGGTATAGTGAAAATTGGTGATAAAGCGAAAGATTTCAATTTAAGCGACCAGGATGACAATGAAGTCAGTCTATCCTCATTTAAAGGCAAAAGAATACTGTTGTCTTTTCATCCGCTTGCATGGACAAAGGTCTGTGCCGACCAGATGATATCGCTTGAAAAAAATCGGGAAAGATTGGAGAAATTAAATACAGTAGCACTGGGTATAAGCGTGGACACAGTCCCGTCAAAAAAAGCATGGGCAAAAGAACTTGGAATAAAAAATACCAGGATTCTTTCTGATTTCTGGCCTCACGGCAAAGTTGCTGCTCTCTATGGGGTATTCAAGGAAAAAGAGGGAACTTCCGAACGGGCGAATATTATTATTGATGAGAACGGAAAGATAGTATTCGTGAAGATTTATCCAGGTACTCAGTTGCCTGATATTGAAGAAATAATAAAATTCCTTGAAGATATGGAACCAGAGTGAACTACCCCTTGCTCTCACAAGGGGCTTCCCGCTTCATTGCTTCCCTATTGGGATTGCTCTGTCGGGCTTGAATTCCGGCAATACCTGCCGTACTACTTCTACTTTCTATTACCATCGCAGATACATGGTCTCTATTTAGCACAAGACCACAGGAAGGGCATGAATGAACTCTTACTGCTAATGTTTTCGGTACATGATATCCGCATATACAGGTCTGCGATGTTCCATTAGGGTTAACCAATTCCACTATTTTACCAGCGTATTCTGCTTTGTATATAGTTAAATTGATTAATTGTGACCATGATGCATCTACCATTGACTTTGCAAGACAATGATTTTTAAGCATGTTTTGTATTTGCAATTTTTCAAACACTACATGGTCATAGTTATTCACAAGATTTGTACTTAATTTATGATTGAAATCCTTTCTTTGATACCTGATTCTTCTATGGACTATTGCTACTTTATTTTTCTGTTTGTTACGATTAGATGAGCCTTTTTTCTTCTTGCTTAAATGATTCTGCTCTCTTGCAAGTCTTTTTTCTGATTTCCGCAAGAACTTTGGTGGTTGAATCTGTTCACCATTACTGAAAGTCACCAGTGATTTTAAACCCACATCTATCCCTGTTTTTGTTTTGACTTCAATAGGAATGATCGGAATATCGATTTCGCATGAGAATGAAACGTACCACTGGTCAACATCTCTCTTAATAGTACATGTCTTGATTTTGCCTTCAATTTCTCGATGCAATATGATTTTCAAACCACCTATTTTAGAGAGAATGAGTTTACCTTCATTAAGATTGAGTTTCAGACCGCTGCCAGGATATGTGAATGAATTATATCTATTTCGTCCTTGAAATCTCGGATACCCCGCTCCTTTAAAGAAGTTCTGGAAACTTCGTTCGACACGCTTCAGGGTATTCTGTAGTACCTGTGAATGTACTTCTTTCTGGAATGCTGTTTTTGTCAATGGTAGTTGATTGGCTTGGTCATAGTAATTAATCCATTCAGGATACCCCCACGGGAACACATTGAAGGATTGTTTCAGTCTGTTAAGCTCTGCTTGTCGCTTTCGTTCTGCAAGAGAATCATTGTAAAGATGTCTGCAAATCGTGAGTGTCTTCTCAAGAGCTACTTCTTGCTTTTTGTTTGGGTATATCCGAAATTGAAATGACTTTCTCATGCTATCTGAACAACCTATATATGTCTTTGATACTATATATTCGTTATGCCTATCCCTTAAAATGCTATCTGAACAATACTTTTTTTGGGATAGGTATTACATTGCAAAGGGTCAGATTCATCCCCCACCTATCGGAAGGGGTATTCTCAACCCTTTGAACCCACGAGATAAAGCTGTATTATCACACAGAAAAAAATGGGCAACAATTTTAAATCATAAGTGTATTATTAGGTATCGTAGCAGGTAAAAATATGTCAGATAAAAAAGCGGAGAAAAAAACGCCGATTAAGGAAAAATGCAAATCGTGCAAAATCTGCTTCAAGAGGAGGAAATCAAATGAGTAAAGTTGTTCTAATGGATTTTTTTGCAGAATGGTGCGGTCCCTGCAAGATGCAGGATCCGATCATCGAAGAGCTTAAGAAAAAATTCGAGGATAAAGTGGAATTCAAGAAAATTGACGTTGACAACAATAATGAATTGGCCGCTAAATTCACAGTGCATGCAATCCCTACACTGGTAATAGAAAAAGATGGCGCCGTATTCAAGCGATATACCGGTGTAACCCGCGCGAATGTTCTTGAATCGGATTTAAACGCAGCCTTAAAATAGCGTGGTTTGATTGAAACCTTTATTTGACCTTGGTGTGCTGCCGATCAGGCACAGGACAGATAAGGGATTCAAACCTCATATTTCACTTGTTTTCAATGCAGGGAAACGCTTGACTTTTTCCGTGGATACTACGAATTCCCGTTCCCAGCAGCCTGATGCATATCTTATAACCCATGCACATTCAGACCATCATGGCAGGTCTGCAATGCTCTCAAAAAATGCTGTGTGTTCGCAGGAAACTGCGCAAGCACTTGAGATCCTTTACGGGAAAAAATATGCCGGAAGAACATTCAAGATCGGTGACAGCATTGATATCGCTGGCGTTGAAGTAAAAACATATCCTACACATCATACAATAGGTTCATGCGCTTTTTACTGGAAAAATGATGTGGGTACAAGGATCATGGTCACAGGTGATGTCAAAGACTCAAGAGACCTGCCAGACTGCGATTGTCTTGTCACTGAAGCAAATTATGGGGATCCAAATGACCCGAAATGTCATTTCGAAGATGATCTGGGTGCATTCAGGGAATCCCTGGAAGAAATGCCCAATGATATTGCTTTTGGCGCTTATGCATTCGGGAAGGCTCAACGTGCAGTCAAACTGATTCGTGAGTCCGGTTATTCGGGAAAGATCGGTATGGATCCGGTATCTCATGCGCTTACTGACGGATTAATGAAAGATGCGGGGCAACTTGTTGATCTTGATAGCAATTGCGGTATTAAAATAACCACACCTGGTGAAATTTCCGGCCTCACTTGCGCAACGAAATTCATACTGACAGGACGAAAGGATATCAAATTTCCTACTATCAATATCAGCGACCACATGGATGTGAACGGTCTTATCGGTATGACAAAACAGTGCGCACCGTCAGCAGTTATCACATACCACCCGGGCGGCAACCGTCCCCTTAAGCTTGCTGCATATTTAAGGAAAAATGGGATTTATGCGAAAGCCCTTGAAGAAATAAATACTATTCTTGAAATTTGATGGCAATAGAAATTGAACCTTTATTCACAATAATCGGCGAAGCTGTAGTATACTTTGCGGCTTTTTTATTGATAATAGCAATTATGGGTTCACTGCTTATTGCTTATTCATTTAAGACCGAGAAGTTTATTTTTCCGGGATTTATGCTTTTCTCTATCACTCTTCTTGAAAACCTGGTCAAGGCTTTGTTCAGGCTTATCAAAATGGATGATTCCATTGTAGATGATGTGGGTATAGAACTTAAGAACAAGATATCTCTGCGAAAATTCAGGGACACGCCGATCAATAAACGGCTGATATTTTTTCCACAATGCTTAAGAGCCATCACCTGCCCATCCAAACTCAGTCCCGAGGGTATGCAGTGCGAAAATTGCGGTGCATGTGAGATAGGACAGGCCAAGAAAAGCGCAGAAGAGCTTGGTTATAAGGTTTTTATTGTACCAGGTTCGAGTTTTATCAGGCGGCTAGTAAGAAAACACAAGCCAAAGGCAATACTTGGGGTTGGGTGCATGACCGAAATAAAAGCCGGGCTTGAAATGTGCGAGAAAATCGATCTTTTTGGTGTTGGTATTGTTCTTGAGAAGGCAGGGTGTGTTTCCACAGTCCTTGACTGGGATAAGTTCTACGAATTTATCGAGAGTTCATGAAAATAAGCATTTTTTAGTGTTTTTATTGTTATTCAATATACTATGAACTATTTTAAACTAAAAAAGACATTGTTTTTGTTTAAAAACTGAAAAATAATCCTTAAAAATTGTCGGTTTATTTATATTCCAGCTTACATATTTGTAATTACAGAGGAGCCATTATAACCCATCATCATGGATTCCATCCAGACCTTTTTGGCTCCTCTACTCCTATACAATAAACAAACTTTTATAAGCAAGTATTCGGGAGTTTAGCGCATGAACCTGAAAGGGCACTCTGAAAAGGAAGTACTATCCCAGCTTAAAAACGCTATGCAAAAAGACACTTCCTACGATAAAGTCATGAGTGCTATGTGCACACAACCCCACCCAATAGCGGTAAAAGCCCACATGCAATTCATCGCATCAAATATGGGAGACTTTGGTTTATTCCAGGGGACAAAGGAACTTGAAGATAAAGTAATAAAGATGATGGGGGGCATGCTCGGTGATGGTAATGCATGTGGTTACATTACGACAGGGGGCACGGAATCCAATATCCAGGCGTTGAGGACTGCCAGGAACATGAGCAAAAAGAAGCGTCCGAACATGATCGTTCCATTTTCAGCCCATTTCTCTTTCGATAAGATAGCGGATCTCCTTGGAATAGAGATAAGAAAAGCTTCGCTTGATACGGAATTCAAGGTGGATATGGACTCAGTTTCAGACCTTATCGATAATAACACCATTGCTCTTGTTGGTATTGCAGGCTCAACGGAATTCGGCCAGATCGATCCGATAGATAGACTGGCCAAACTTGCGTTGTCAAATGACCTGTTCTTGCATGTAGATGCAGCTTTTGGGGGATATGTCATACCTTTTCTTGATAAAAAATATGATTTTGATTTTTCAGTGAAAGGAGTTACATCAATAACAGCAGATCCCCATAAAATGGGTATGTCCACTATTCCGGCAGGAGGTCTCCTGTTCAGGGAAGAAGCCTGTCTTCTTCCACTGGAGATCGATACGCCCTACCTGACGATCAGGAAGCAGCATTCCCTGGTTGGCACACGAAGCGGGGCAGCAGTTGCGGCTGCATATGCCGTTATGATGCATCTTGGAATAGAAGGATACAAAAAAATCGTGAAAAGATGTATGAAAATGACTGGCAGGCTTGTGGAGGGCGCCTGTGACATGGGAATTGACCCGCTGATCGAGCCTGCAATGAACATCGTAGCGCTTGACGTACCTGATCTTGATGACGTCAGGAAAAAATTGCGTTCCAGGGGCTGGGTCACTTCTTTAACGCGAAACCCAAAAGCCATGAGATTGATAATAATGCCGCATCTTACTGAAAATACCATTGATTTGTTTATTTCCGATCTTGATGAATGCATTCACCGAAATGTTTATCACATTTAATATTTATCCTTAAGTTTATAGGAAGTTAGATGTATGAATGATTATATATTATATAAATATTTAGAGTTTTTTATATTCGCATTATATTTAATATTTGTATTTTTATTGGCTCAGATATGGTTCTTATGGAAAGATGTTGAAAAAAAGGATTCGAATTTTAGATCAATTATCACTGAATCT
>Ga0172443_1056_pt1 | contig 29749 bp, 27 predicted proteins | sample MayberryNE_Catta_6_FD_114741 | JGI IMG/M metagenome (GOLD analysis project Ga0172443, IMG submission 114741) | reverse complement strand
TTAATCCTGAATATGTAGAAATAACTGATCCTTGCGTATTGGAAAGAATCGCGAACAGAAGAAGTGAATGTGAACGAGAGTTCAGTCGGGATAAATGGGGATACAGACGGGATAGAATGCCTAATAGGGGCGACAAAGAAGCGGAGTTGTTCATGTTGATCACGATGATTACTACATTACTTACAGCTATTACAGCATTTTGCGTGGGAAGAGATGATCTGATAAGAAGTACGAGTGCTTTCAAGAGGCTGCACTGAGAAAGGGCTATTACAAATTTACAGGCCAAATTAAGGTAATATCTGTCACAAATTTGAAAATAGAGGGCTAAATAGGCTCACGCCCAATCCTCAAATGTTCTCCGATCCAATCTAAATTTTTTTTGATTGTCACGGCATTTGCGTATCATCTCATCTGTCGTATTGTTCTCTTTATTCATTCAATTCACTCCTAATACACCACGAAAATAACCTCTATTATTCCCACTAATAGTAGGTTATACTAAATATCTAACGCCAGACTACTATATAATATTATCGCCCCATATATATAATAATAATGCTAATCATCATCATAAGATAGTGAACTGATTCATTATAGAAATTCCGGTACTCTACTTCAAAAGACAGCAATTAGGGTTTTGTTGGCTTTTCCTAAATCGCCTTCAATTCCTTAAAATCCATGATAGTGGATATCGGATACGTTGCAACATTTATCCCGCTTTCCTCAACAGCCGCCATGATATTTGTCCCGGCATATACTACAACACCTACTTTTCCTGAATCAACCGGCGCATCCAGAACTGAGCTACCCGGCTCCCCGATTTCAGTAATATTCGTAATCCCCATGCTCATTGCGGATTTTAATACTTTTTGCGCCTCCACGACAGATGACATTGGGATCTCACGCAGGTTTGCAAGAAGCCTGCCCGAACCCGTATCAACAGCATCAAGCACCCGTGTCATTTTCTTTGATATAAAGATCCTCATGGGATCAATGGATGTCCCACTATAAACAATAATTTCCTCAAAACCTGTGGGCTTCCTTGTTTTTACATCCAGCAACCCGCCGTACTTTGGAGTAACCGGAATACCATTCTTCAGCAAAATCCCGTCGATGGTTATGCTGCACATAGTGGCAATTCCGATTTTGCCCTCCGGGATGTTGATATCAGAAACTGATGTACCTTCATCCATTATTTTTATATAAGGACAGAAAGAATAGCCGTCATTAATTATATGCTCCATGATCTCCAGGGTTCTGTCAATATCTTTCTTATCAATTATCGAAGTATTGATAATCACACTTCCCTGCCCTGTATTCAGGTCAAATGAAGTATCATAAATGAGTTTTTCAATTCTTGTTATGATAAAACCCATCCTGTCCCCCACCAGAGCATTTCCAAGTTCCTTTGTCCCTCGTTCCGTAATTATCCTGCCGTCGTAACCCTGGCGTTTGGTTAGACCGCGCTCATCAAGAATTCGGAGATGATAGCGGACACCTCTTTCTCCTATGGGGTATCCGCGCTCGTTCATCTTGTCGGCAATAAGCCGCGCTCCAATAGGCTCCTGGTTTTCATGGAGAATGCGCAGTATCTCGTTGAGTTTTCTTTGCACCATTGAGTCTATTGTTGTTGTGTTCATTTTCCTTAATTACAACTTCCGATTATATAATGTTCAGGTAGCGGTTTATTTCCCAGTCATGTACGCTTATCCTGTATGCATCCCATTCTGCCCTTCCAAGTCTCATGAAATCCTGATATACATGTTCTCCGAGAGCATTTTTGATCACATCGTCGGTCTCCAGGCTGTCAAGCGCTTCTTTAAGACTGCCAGGAAGTGATTCGATTCCATGCTTGTCGCGCTCCTCATTGTTAAGGTGGAACAGGTTAAGGGTTGTGGCCTCACCCGGATCGATCCGGTTCTCAATACCGTCAAGTCCGGCCATCAGTATCACTGCAAAGGATAAGTATGGATTGCAGGAGGGGTCGGGGCTTCGCAGTTCAATGCGCGTACTCATTCCTCTTGCCGCCGGAATGCGTATCATGGATGAGCGGTTGGCTCCGGACCATGCGATATATACTGGCGCTTCATAACCGGGTACGATCCTCTTATAACTGTTCACGATGGGGTTTGTAACAGCAGTAAAGGATTTCACATGTCTCTTCAGGCCGCCAACGAAATATCGCAGCGTATCACTAACCTGCATATCTTTTGATTCATCGAAGAATGCATTCTTGCCATCCTTAAAGAGGGAAATATTCGTATGCATACCTGATCCGTTTATGCCGAATATTGGTTTTGGCATGAAAGATGCATGCAGGTCGTACTTCTGTGCGATGGTCTTGGTTACGAACTTGAATGTAATGACATTGTCAGCTGTCTTTAGCGCATCTGCATATTTGAAATCTATTTCATGCTGTCCTATTGAGACCTCATGATGAGAAGCTTCTATGTTGAATCCCATTTTCTCAAGGGCTACTACTATATTCTGCCGGATATCTTCAGCCTGGTCTACCGGAGGAAAATCAAAGTAACCGCCGAAGTCATGGGGAATACATGTTGCCTGTCCGTCTTTTCTCTTGAAGAAAAAGAATTCAAGCTCAGGACCATTGTTCATTATGAAACCTTTCCTGGCTGCTGCCTGTATCGCCCTCTTTAAGACATAGCGCGGGTCTCCTTCGAACGGTTTGTTATTTGGTTTATAAACATCGCATATCAGTCTTGCGACCTTGCCACCGCAAACATCCCAGGGAAGGATCATGTAAGTATTATTATCGGGTTTCAGTATCATGTCGGATTCTTCTATCCTTACAAAACCTTCGATTGAAGAACCGTCAAACGCTATCCCTGATTTTAAGGCTTTTTCGGCCTGCGATACAGGGATGCCTACGTTCTTTACCATGCCCCCGATGTCAACAAATTGGAGTCTTAAGAATCTGACCTGGTTTTCCTCTATGGATTTCAAAATATCTTCATTTGTCATTGCCATATCTATCACTTATCTTTTTATCTTTATTACAATATCTGATTATAAATCATTCTGTGTTGTGTTTGAATACTTTTCCGTTCATGCCCTGCCAATTTTGCCTTTTTGATATTCTCGACTCCGGAAACATATCTGTTATTGGTTTTACCATTATCTTTTCTCCTGTGGTTTTTATGGCCTTACATATCCTTATTTGGTTTTATTGATTCTTTTTACAATGAATCATAGCTACTTTTACCCAACTTGAGAGAAAACTCAAATGAAGGATATGTAACAGCCGACTATAGGCTACCGTTTTCATACTTAAATAGTTTTCTATTGGAATCTGGAGATGTACGGATTTTTATTTTATTCAGGAGAAATGTCCTAAAAATTTATTGTCATCCCATCCTGTGCAGCAATAACTTCGACGCCTGTTTTTTCTGAAATGATCTTTGCCTGGCGCTCAGGGGATGATTTCAATACCTGTAAGCCAAAATGGGTCAATATGGCCTTTTTTGGCCTGATCTTATTGATTATATCTGCTGCCTCATCCATGTTAAGATGCCTGATCCTTTTATCAGTCTTCATCCTTACAACATTAATTATCAGGTAATCAACTCCTGCATAAGCTTGTATTAGTTCAGGGAAATATTCCGTGTCGGGAATATACCCCAGGCGCCCGGATCTAATTGTGTAAATGACCCCATAAGTTTCAACAGGATGCTTATTTTCGATCGGGAACTTTATCATGATATCCTTAAAACTCATTTCCAGCCCTTTTTTTATTTCAGTTATTTCAACGAAGGGCCTCACATAATGAAGTATGACCGGGTCAGGATAAAGGCAATCCGAAGGCACGATCAAGCGTCCCCTGGGATTGAAACCTCCTCCTGTCATTGCTTCTGTCATCACATTCACATCATTGGAATGGTCTACATGCCTGTGTGATAAAATAATAGCATCAAGGTCTCTCGGTTTGAGCCCCACCTGGTGCACCATGACCAGAGAGCCTGGGCCGGGATCATGCAATATATTCGCATAATCAAGTTTAAGCCAGAAACCACCGCTCTTTCGCATCTGGTTCAAAACCACCATCCTTCCCCCTCCAGTACCAAGAAAAGTTACACTTGACATATATTAATAAATGTATAACCTGTACAAAAAATTATCTGTATGCTGCCTTAATACAATCTTCCGTACTTGCCAGGATACTTTTAACCCCACAAAGATTGGGCGCATACTTATGCGCTTTCCCTGAGTTTACCATCATGCATTTGAAATTCTCACTTGCAGGCGACACTACCATGCAGGTGTCGCAAAACACCTTTGCGCCGCTTTTCTCGATTTGCCGTATCAATCCGGGATGCTTGTTCTTTAAAGAGCGCGAGGTGCAAATCCACACTTCTTTTTTCACTTTTTTTCCTTCAAGCAGTCGCGCCAGTTTTTCAAGTTCGCCAATACTGCTGTGGGGACATCCGAAAGCTATCAGGTCAGGTTCACCGGATTTATAAACTTCCTTTACCTGCTTTTCCTGGATGGTTATTTTTTCGCGAGGTAACTCATATTTTCCGGCTTCCGGTGTAATCCCGCGGACATGATACAGCGCCACAGAGCCTGAAGCTGCCATTGCAGCGCCCAGGGATTTCAGTTCATCTTTTGTGGGAATGGAATTAAGGTCAAAAATCGGGACTTTATCGCCGATCATCTCACCCACAATATATCCAAGGGCTCCATAATCAGAATCATAAAGTTGTGGCTCAACATCAATGAGAATGGCCGGGTGCCTGTTCTCATCCAGGTGGAAGCCGTAATTCGGTGTTTTTCCGATCAGCGCCGCCGAAAGTGCGCTTGGTCCTCCTTCCCTGTTGGTTCGTGCCCCGATAACGGAGTTGGCGTAAGAAATTGCCGAGGACTCACTCCATGCAACATGGTCCCCATAGTTTGCAAGATTATCATATATATTATAAGGGGTGCAGGAGCATTCTGTTCTGACACCCAGCGCCTCATATGCTTTTATGATTTCCTGCTGCTTTTGCGCAAAATCCCGGCTTATTCCCATTTCCTTCCAGCATTCCATGTCCATACCTGCAGGATTAAGAATAGAAGGGACCACCACTTTTCCTTTGAGGTCGGATATCCATTCAAGGCCCGCATCACCTATTGTTTTATAGGACACTCCTGCGATCTGGGCGCTCTTTATTGGGATCAACCTGTCGGCGCCGTAAATATCACCAAGCGCGGCAAGGATCTCCATGGCTTTCTGGTACGTAGGGCCGCTCTTTCCATTCATAATCTTTTCTTCTTCCGGAGTTAGGTACATTCAGTTCCTCCATTGGCGTTATCTGTTATCATGATTCTTGCTCCGCAGCAATTATTTATTGCAATTGTTGTTACTGATAGATATATATTGCACAAAATCATGATTTCTAAGGATAAGGCTTAAATAACATTACTAACTAGTTTTTCTAAAAATTTTGTGAGATAAAGAGTGACAGATTACTGGTCAAAAGAACGACTGATAAATGAACTGACAGAATTAAGCGGGCAGGTCGCTGAATTAGGAAAAACAGAAAGCCGGAGCAACCATGCGAAAATTGCCTACGAGGTTTATTCGCTTACCAGCTTAAGTGATGCAATTATTGCCACAGATGAACGCTTAAATATAACATACTGGAATCCAAGATCAGAAACCGTCTTCGGCTGGAAGGCTGAAGAAGTCCTCAATCGCCCCGCACATGATATTTTATGTTTTGACTCCCCTGAAATCATTAATTCATGGCACAGTCTTGAGGCTTTACAGACACTTTTGCAGACAGGAAGCTTCATGGAAGAGATGATCAAGCACAGGGACGGCAAACCTATATGTGTTGAAACGAATGCCGCCACTCTTCGAGATGTAGATGGTCGGATCACAGGTTATGTAAGCGTGCATCGGGATATAACCCGGCGGAAAATGACGGAGGAAGTCCTAAAAGAAAATGAAGAAAAATACCGTCTTTATTTTGAAAACATTTCTGATGTTATTTATTTTTTGGATACCGATTTCAGGCTTCTTAGCATATCTCCTACTGTAGAAAAAATACTGGGATATAAACCTGAAGAATTAATCGGTAAGCATATGCGGGACCTTAAAGTTCTGGCACCTGAATACCTGGAATTAGCATTCTCAAATGGGATGCGGGTGATTTCAGGCGAGAGTATTCCTCCTTCCGTCTATGAATTTATCGCCAAAGATGGCACGAGGAAGCTAGGTGAGATTAGCGGCGCTCCCCTGATTCGAGATGGTAAGGTTATTGGAATAATTTCTGTAGGAAGGGATATCACCGAGCGCAGAAAAATGGAAGGTGCTTTCAAAGCCAGCGAGAAAAAATACTCTACTCTCGTTGAAAAAGGAAATGACGGAATTGTTATTATTCAGGATAATTTACTGAAGTTCATTAACCCGACAATGGCTGAAATCTCAAGTTTTGGCGTGAATGAAGTAATTGGAAAACCTTTTATAGAGTTCGTTTCTTCACCTTTTAGAAAATTCGTAAATGACATGTACGTAAGGAGAATCGCAGGTGAGGAAATTCCAAATAAATATGAAGTGGAACTCATATCAAAACATGGTAAAATAATACCTGTTGAAATAAATGCTTCTTTAATAGAATATGAAGGTAAACCTGCCGATATGGCAATAATCAGGGATATTACTGAGCGAAAATTAGTAGAAAAAGAAATAAAAAAATCTCTTAAAGAAAAAGAAATGCTTCTCAGTGAGATTTACCACAGGGTCAAGAACAATATGCAGATAATAACAAGTCTGTTGAGGCTTCAGTCCAGGCATGTCAAGGAGGAAAAGTACCGTGAAATGTTTAAGGAAAGCCAGAACAGGATATTTTCAATGTCTCTTGTCCATGAGAAACTTTATCAATCAAAAGACCTAACACAAATTGATTTTAATGAATATATAAGTGATCTCATAAAAGGCTTGTTTCAGTCTTACGGGGCCAATAAAGGCAATATAGCACTAAAGATAGATGTTCAAACCATATTACTTGGTATCGATCACGCGATTCCATGCGGGTTAATAATCAATGAACTTGTTACGAACTCTTTGAAATATGCGTTTCCAGGTAGCAGGGAAGGTGAAATCACAATAGTTCTTAGCTCAACTGATGAAAATATGATTGAACTTAGAGTAGGGGATAATGGAATAGGGATACCTGAAGATATGGATTTCAAACAAACAAAAACTCTTGGTTTGCATCTTGTTACAATGCTGGCAGAAAATCAGCTTCATGGCAATATCAAATTGGATCGAAGCAAAGGAACAGAATTTATAATCAAATTTACAGAGTTGAAATAATGGCAGAAAAAAGGATATTGGTTGTAGAAGATGAAATTATTACTGCGGAAGACATAAAAGTAAGTCTGCAGGATATCGGATATACAGTTCTTGCTGTAGTATCATCAGGGGAAGAGGCCATTAAAGAAGTAGAAAAGGATAATCCGGATTTAGTATTGATGGATATTATGCTTTCGGGAGAAATGGATGGGATAGAAACTGCAAAGCAAATTCTTCTTCATTTCAATATTCCGGTTGTATATCTCACTGCATATTCTGATAAAATAATACTGGAAAGGGCAAAAATAACAGAGCCCTTTGGGTATATCCTTAAACCCTTCAATGAAAGAGAATTGCATACCAATATTGAGATAGCTTTCTACAAGCATAAGATGGAAAGAGAATTGAAGGAGAGCGAGCAATGGCTTGCTGCAATACTTAAAAACCTGGGCGAAGCTGTGATAGCAACGGATAAAAAAGGTATCATAAAATTTTTAAATCCTTTTGCAGAAGCATTAACTGGCTGGAAGCGAGAAGACGCTTTAGAGAAATCCTTGACAACCGTCTTCAATGTTATAAATGAAGAAACGGACAAACAGGTAGAGAACCCCATAACAAAGGCGATCGGAGAAGACATTTTCTACGGTCTGGCGGATAATACAATACTGATAACAAAGGATTTTATCAAAATACCTGTTGATATTATTGGTTCGACCATCAAGGATGATAAGGGTAGCGTCATTGGTATTGCATTGATTTTTTCTGACATTATCGATCGAAAAAAAATTGAAAAGACTCTGATAAAGTCTAAGAACATTTCTGAAAATTTCAATCATGTCGATTTGACAAACCTATGGAGTTAGCAGTAGAAGCAAAATTATGAGCGAATATACACTTGGTATTAAAGAGTTAGATAACGCAATAGGGAGCATAAAAAAAGGCTCGAATATCCTGTTAATCGGCCCTTCTATGAGCAAAAAAGAAGATATCCTGCATCATATTACGTATTATGGTTCTGCAAAAAATGAAAATGGAATAATAACAGTAATAACTCGCGAATCTGCAACTCACGTTTTAGATTGGTTCACAAACAACGGATTAACATTGCCGTTATCAAGGATCGGAATAGTGGACTGCGTTACAAAAATGAACGGTGGCATTGTAATTGAGAATGAAAACATTAAAACAGCCAACAGTCCGGCAGATTTGACAGGTATTGGGGTAAGAATAAGTCAGTTTTTTGAGGAATTCATGAAAAAGGATATCCTGCAAATTCAGCTTCATGTTGATTCACTTTCTACATTATTCATGTATGCAAATATTGAAACGATTTTTAAGTTCTTCCACGTTTTTACTTGTCGTATTAAAGACAATGGAGGCCTGGGAATATATCTAATGGAAACCGGTGTGCATGGAGAACAAACGATGACAATATTAAAACACCTTTTTGACGGCATAATCGAGATCAAATCTGAAAATGATCGGAATTTAATAAAAGTGGTTGGTTTCTCATCAAAACCAACTCCTTTTTTTGAATACGAGATCACGCAATTTCCAAACCAGAAATTGAAGGATAATATAAAACTTAATAATCCAAAACATGTATTAAGCCCTCATGGCTGACAAATACGAACAGGTGCTTGAACTGGCAAAGCGCCGCGGATTCTTGTGGAACTCATTTGAGCTGTATGGCGGTACGGCAGGTTTTTTCGATTACGGACCCCTTGGCGCAATGCTAAAACGCCGGGTTGAGAATATCTGGCGCGATATATTTGTGATAAATGAAGGTTATTATGAAATAGAAGTGCCGACGATCGGTATTGAAGATATCTTTATCGCTTCGGGGCACGTGGGTGGATTCTCTGATCCACTCACTGAATGCCAGAAATGTCATGAAGCCTTCAGGGCAGACCATCTTGTTCAGGATTTGGTGGAAAATCCCGATACTCTTAGTGCTGAGGACCTGACGGCTGTTATAGGTAAGAACGATGTCAAATGCCCTGAATGCGGGGGAAAACTTGGAAGTGCCTATGAGTTCAACCTCATGTTCAAAACATCCATAGGTCCTGGCGGCAAAAGAATGGGTTATCTTCGCCCCGAAACAGCGCAGGGAATGTTCGTGGATTTTCCCCGCCTTCTTAAATTCTACCGCGACCACCTGCCATTTGGCGCAACCCAGATTGGCAAAGCATACCGAAATGAGATATCTCCGCGCCAGGGCGTAATACGCCTTCGCGAATTTACGCAGGCTGAAGCTGAAATATTCATAGACCCCAGGGATAAGACACACCCAAAGTTCAAAGATGTCGCAGATATCGTCATGAACCTTTACTCACAGGAAGGGCAGGCATCGGGTGAAACGAAAAAAATAGCACTGGGAGAGGCTGTCAAAAATGGCATTATTGCACATGAATTCCTGGCTTATTGTCTTGCCATGACACATAAATTCCTCATACGGGTGGGGGTGTCTCCTGAAAAAATGCGATTCAGGCAGCATATGAAAGATGAAATGGCTCACTATGCCGCGGATTGCTGGGACGCTGAGATTCTAAGTGACAGGTTCGGGTGGGTGGAAGTTGTGGGAATCGCCGACAGGACTGATTTTGACCTTAAGGCACATGCGAAACAGAGCCAGAAGGAATTAAGCGTATATGTTGCGTACGATTCTCCCAAAAAAGTCCGGAAGTTCGTGGTCAAACCCGATATGGGGGTTCTTGGACCTTTATTCAAGGGGAAGGCTGCAAAGGTGGCAAATGCCCTGAAAGCATTAAAAGCTGAAGAACTCGCAGGCGATGAGATAGAAGTGATACTTGATGGCGAAAAGATCAAGATCAATAAGAATTCCGTGAAATTCGAAACCATAACAGAGGAAATTCACGGGGAAAATATAATACCGCACGTGATAGAACCATCATTCGGGATAGACAGGATCACTTATTCTCTACTTGAACATTCATATTTTGAAGAAGAAGCAAAAGAAAAAGTAGAAGATGAAGACGAAGAAAGTGGAGAATTAAGAATAGTATTGCGCCTGCCTCCCGAAGTGGCGCCTGTGCAGGCAGCGGTCTTACCTCTTCTTTCAAGAGATGAATTGATAAAGCCGGGAACCGAGATCATAAACAAACTCAGGAAAGCCGGAATACTCGTGGCCTTTGATGATTCCGGAACTATCGGCAGGAGGTATCGCCGAAATGATGAAATCGGCACCCCATATTCCATAACTGTGGATTACCAGACGCTTGAAGACGGCACGGTAACGATCAGGGACAGGGACACTATGAAGCAGGTGCGTGCACCCATCAGCGATATTGAAATCAATGTTTACGACCTGATATACAGGGGAAAATCATTCGAAGATTCCGGTAAAGGAATTTGAGGAAGGGAATTTCATACCTTCATATAGGGATAAATTCATCCGATGATTTTTTCGCCCTAATTATAGAATAAATATAAGCACAAATGAAAATTGTCCCGATAATCCTGACAATTAAAGTAGTAATTGCAGCACCTACAGCACCATATGGGGGTATTAGTAATATATTTCCAAAAAAGTTTAAGATTAATTGTATTATATTCAAATATGCCAGGATCTCCGGCTTGTTTAAAGAATAAATAATTAAGCTGATCGGATTGATTATTATACTAAGTGCAAAACCAATAATAAGAGTTTGAAAAATAATTACTGACTGCTGATATTTCACCCCATAAAAAATCATAATTAAGGGTTTTGCTATAAACAAAAGAATGATCAATGGAACTAAAATTGGAATTGTAAATCTCAAAGATTTCCTGATATATTCTATTATCTCTTCAATTCCGGATAAACCCGAAACTTTTGGCAGTAGAATAGTAGTAATGGTTCCCGCTATGATAGGAAATGCAAATGCAAACGTGTAGGCTGCTGAATAAAGCCCAACAACATCGGTGGTTTTTAAATATCCTAACATCAATATACCAAGGCTATCAAATATTATAAAACAAAAAACTGAAACAAATATCCATTTACTAAAATGATACAATTCCCTAAAACTCTCTTTTTCATCTCCTTTTGCCTTCAAAAAATCCCTTGGTATGATCAAGGAGCCAATTAAAAAAGTGATAAACGGCAGGATAATGACCGTTATGAGTGCTTTGAAGAGCTCTAATTTGTATGCGTAGAATAAGAGTCCAATCACAGTAACCTTCATCAGAGATTGTATTATATTAATAAATGTGAATTTTACAAATGATTGTCTCGCTTGAAGCGTTGTTGTAATATATCCCACCAACGAAATCCCAAGTGTCCCAATGAAAGCCAGCTTTAGTGGAAAAATTAATTCCGGTTTTCTGAAAACTTGAACTGCTAATGTCTCAGATGCAAAAAATCCTAGTAAAAATATTACTATTCCAACAATTAATCTTATTTTCAAAGATACTTTAAACATTAAATCTGCTTTTAACGTATCATTTTTGAGATATAAAGAAGCAAATCTTACTAGTCCGGTTCCTATACCAAAATCGGAGAACTGTGAAGCTATACTCATAACTGTTAATGCTAAAGAAAATAAGCCAAACTCTGCCGGACCTAAAGTTCTTGTAATCAAAACCGTTGCAATAAATCCTAGACCTGCGCTAAAGATATTTCCGGCTAGTACTATTGCAGAATCTCTTCCGATTTTTGATTTTAAAAATTTAATAATTTTTGACACTTCAATACGTCTTTGCCATAATGGCAATATTTTCCGTCTCTTTCTTACAAACAGGGCAGATCCCGGATCCTTTGCCCAGCTTGCCTTCAGGTATCCCCAATATCCCCGCACCTATGGCTTCTTCCATGGCGAGCCCGCATTCACGCTCACCGCACCAGGGTATCTTCATGATTCCTTCTGAGATTTTCTCTTTTACTTCCTCAATGGTAGTACATGCTATCAAGCGTCCATCAAGAGAACGCTTAGCTTTCGCTAAGAGGTCTGCATGGATATTGAAAAAACCTTTTTCAATTTCATCTTCTATATCATTTAGAGGGACATTTTCCTTGCTTCCACTATCTCTTCTAACAACTGTGGCCGCATTGTTCTTTATATCGCGCGGGCCAATTTCGATCCTCAGCGGAACGCCTTTCATTTCCCATCTGTAATACTTTGCCCCCGGGCGCTCATCGGTTTCATCAATGGTGACCCTTATATTTTTTGCCTTAAGTCGTTCGAAGACATTGCGGCATACATTCAAGGTTTCATCGCTCTTCCCGAACAATATTGGAATTATGACGACCTGGATCGGGGCGATCTCAGGAGGTAATACCAATCCTTTGTTATCCCCATGTAATGATATCAACGCTGCGATGCTTCTTTCCGAAATGCCATAGCATGTCTGGTGCGCAAGCACCTGGTCACCATTTATATCCTCGTATTTGATCTCAAATGTCTTTGCGAAATTGCTTCCGAGGTGATGTGCCGTGCCTATCTGCAGGGTCTTATTATCGGGCATGAGAGTATCCACTGCCATTGTATAATCCGCACCAGGGAATTTATCCCAGTCAGGGCGTTTTGAAACAATTGTGGGGATTGCCAGTCTCCTGTAAAATTCCTGGTATATCCTTGTCGCTTCTTTTACCTGTTCTGCTGCTTCATCCCATGTTGCATGAACCGTGTGCGCTTCTTTAAAGGATGTGATCTCACGAAGGCGTATGAGTGGCCGTGTGTGTTTTGTTTCATACCTGAAAGTGTTCACTATCTGGTAAATCTTAATGGGCAGGTCGGCATGAGAACGGACCCATACTTTATACATGGGATAAATTGCCGTCTCGCTTGTGGGACGAAGTGCAAGCTTGACATCAAGTTCATTTTTTCCGCCATGCGTGACCCAATAAACTTCATTTTCAAAACCTTTTATGTGTTCTGCTTCTTTCATAAATTCATTCTCAGGGATAAGGAGGGGAAAAAGAGCTTCCTGGTGGTCTTTATCAAGAAGTTCACGGATTATTGAATATGTTCGTTTTCTCACATCGAACCCGAAGGGGAACCAGACATATAGCCCTTTGACAGGATACCTTACATCCATTATTTGGGCCATTAAAAGAAGTTCATTATACCATTCGCTGAAATTTGATTTTGGGGGAAGCACAGGTTTTTTATCTTGAGTTACTTTTTCTTTTGTTTCTGTCATGGATGTCACCGGCTGGGATGTGCTACTATAGTTTTATGGGCTATAAATTTTTTTAATGGATCCAGAGATGATTTTTGAAAATTCTTCTCCGGTATTCTTGTCCACAATAACCAAAACAATTAAATACTATTGTGATAATGATAAGTATGAGCAGGCATTCTTTTATGTCACTCCCACAACACAACTATCCAACGCCTGCTCTATCCAAATAACAGATTAGTTACATTATATAATTTTTTTAAATGAAAATACATATATAGTATCATGATTATCATAAGTATGAGCAGGCATTCTTTTATGTCACTCCCACACACACCTATCCAACGCCTGCTCTATCCAATCATAAAATCTTTATGCAATCACTTTTATTGAAGCGTGTATGGCGTTAACTTATGCAAAAGCAGGTGTTGATATCGACACTGAGAACCGGGCAATAGCTGCCCTTGCAAAACAGCTTACCTATAAACGCAAAGGCATTGGCGCCCCCCTGACGGACGTTGGCCATTATGCGGGCCTTATTGACTTTGGTGAATATGCTCTTGCGCTAACTACAGATGGTGTGGGTTCAAAAGTCCTGATCGCAAACGAGATGAAAAAATGGAATACAATCGGGATTGATTGTATCGCCATGAATGTGAACGACCTTCTGGCCATGGGAATTGAACCTCTTGCATTTGTAGATTACATCGCCATCCAGGAACCCAATTATGGGATTATGGAACAAATCGGGGAAGGGCTTGCAAATGGCGCAAGGATGTCTAGAATGACCATCGTGGGGGGTGAAACAGCAACGCTGCCTGATATCATCAACGGTTTTGACCTTGCAGGAACATGTCTGGGTATGGTGAAAAAAGATAAGGTTATCACAGGCCAGAGGATAGAAATAGGGGACGCCATTGTAGGTATACCATCAAGCGGCGTACACAGCAACGGATATTCCCTTGTCAGGAGGATCATAAAAGACGCAGGCCACTCATATCACGATCCTTTTCCATATAATGAAGATACGAGTATCGGGGATGAATTGTTGACCCCCACCAGGATATATATGGAAATACTTGATGCAATACCTGATTTCGACATTCATGGGCTGGCCCATATTACCGGAAGCGGACTTATGAAACTCCACCGCCTTACAAAATTCGGCTTTGAGATCAACGACCCATTGGAACCCCAGCCAATATTCAGGTTCTTGCAGGAAGAAGGAGAAGTTGAAGAGCTTGAAATGTATAAGACATTCAATATGGGTATGGGCTTTGTTGTGGTGATCCCGGAGGAAAAGGCAAAAAGTGCCGCAAAGATGTTGGGGGGAAAGGTAATAGGGGAAATCGTAGATGAAGGGATCTGGGTTAAAGGATTGGGGATCAAGTGAATCCTTAAATAAGAATAAAATAAATATTGTATTGATCAATTATGGCGAGTGAATTAATAGAATTACTTAATAAAGCGATAGCTAGGGAAATAGGGGTAAGTGTCCAATATATGTGGCAGCATGTAATGGCCATAGGAATGAAAAGCCCTGAAGTAAAGGATATTTTTGAAGATATTGCCATTGTGGAAATGAAGCACGCTGAGAAGATCGCCCAGCGGCTTTTTTATCTTGGCGGGATCCCCACGGCCAAGCCTACTCCGATCAATGTGGGCGGTTCACTTGAAAATATGGTTGAGAAAGACCTGGACGCAGAAAATGAAGCTATTGAGCTATATAGGGAAATCATCGATCTTGCTGCAGAAAAAGAAGACTCGACCACAAGATTGCTTTTTGAAGAGATCCTCACAGAAGAGGAAGAACATAAACACACATTTACTATCCTGTTGAAATAATTGTTTTTTGCATTTTTTTTATTATTATTTTAACCCCTTTATTTCTCATGGAAAAATTAAATAATGATTTACATTATCATGATGAAAAAATTGCATGTGAAATCAGCCTTTAGCTATCGATTCAAAATCTAACACGAATAATAGATATCCTTTTTGACCCCTTAATATCACACTTTAAAAATGTGTTCACTATTTTACCTTCATTTCATATGGAAAAGGTTCACATTCCCCCTGTAATTTTTTCCAGCAATATTTCAAATGCTTCAAATATCCCGATTTTGTCTTTTGCCACCGTAGGAACAACAGGAATGTCTTTAGCTAAGTCGAGATGTTTCCTTATTTCTTCAGGGGTCAATGCGCCTGGTAAGTCCTGTTTATTAGCTATTACGATATACGGCAGTCCGTAAGATTTTGTAATCTGAAGCATCTCTTTTGCTTGTATAAAATCCTTAGTATTCGATGAATCCAAAATGAGGAAAACACCCATAGATTCACCGCTTAATAATTTTATGATCGGAGTAAAGCGCTCCTGTCCGGACGTTCCAAAAATCTCTGCGCTGAAACCTTTATGTTCCACATGACCGCGGTCAAGAGCTACTGTCGTCCCTAGTCTATCAACAGAGACGGCCTGAGTTGAGATCGCATGCAAAAATGTGGATTTTCCTGCTGAATAAGCCCCTGTAATAAGTATTTTTGGTATAAATAACGTAATCCCTCCTGGGCGAGATACTCTGAAAAGCATGGATTTTCTTGATTTTTTTGTCCAATCGGATTTAAGCATGGATTTTCTTGATTCTTTTATCCAATCAGATTTTAATATCCAGAAGTATTGGCCAAAGATGACACGGTCGGCTATGCCACCTACAGCTATTACTGCGTTAAAGAGAACATTTTTTATTGAATCCAGGGTTTCCTGAGAATATGGCCAGGCGGTGAAATTATAAATCATAGCGTGATCATAAAGAATTGCATATTTATTCCAATTCTTGATAGCTTCGATTGTTTCTTTCTCGCCGCACAAATCAATTATCGTGGAAAGAGAACCAAATACTATCGTGCTTTTTGGCAATTCTTTCATCACATCCATTATTATCTTACTTAAATCTTCAATATTCTCTGGATTTGACACGACGTATTTCTCTTTTGAAGGTGCTTTAATTAGCGAATTATAGGCATCAACAAGAAAAAAGTTATTCTTGAAAAGTTCTATATCCCAACCGAATTGTGCAAATTGACCTTTTATACTATTCGGACTGGAACTTGATACCACAAAAACTACAGTCCTTCCGTTTTTTAGCTCAGTATAAACCGTTTGTAATCCGAAAACTTCCCCTTCTACGCCTGGCTGGATATAATATACAAGGCTCTTTCCTTCAGGTATTTCTCCTCCCAAGAATTCATCAAGCTTCGGAATACCTGTTTCAACCATAATTTCACTCCACCATCTTTATGTTCGCTCCTTCGATTTCATAATGAAACCACGGAGTGGGTTTATGTGAGAGTCCGATAACCCTAATGAAATTCTTATCTGTTTCAGATTTGATTTCGATAATACCATCAAACAACTGTTTTAAGGTGTTGATATCCTTATCGTCATGCATGCCGCTCTCCAATACAAATATACCGAGAGCGCCTGCTCCCTTGATACGTCCCGTAAAAACATGAAGGAACCTGAAAACCGTCTGGATATTTGAATACATCAATAATGTAGAAAGTGAATTGATATGAAGCTGGTTTTTCCGGATATTTTTTTTCATATAGAATTCATCCAAAAACTGGCTTATTTTAACCCCGATCCCTGTCAGATCAACAGGACTGTTTGTAATTTTAATATTATCATTTTCAACTTCATTGCTGCCAATAGTTTTTGTAAGGCAGTCTATTATCCCGATCCTTGACATAGGTAAGTCTAAATTATGTTCCTTGAACCAATCCAGAATATGAGTTGCTGGTTCACGAGTTGTTACGGTTATTATTCCATTGTCATTTTTTGAAGCGCCATAGTACATAATATTATACAGGACAATTTCTTTTCCACTCATCGGCGGGCCTATCAGCATGATATTCTTGCCCTTTGTAAGGCCGTCTACGATATTATCGAGTTCCTTAATGCCAAATGTATAATCATTCATTTTTTCCTTTTTCCCAAGTATAATCAAATCAGCGTTTGTGGTCAGAGAAACCTCAACGATGCATTCTTCTGTTGACACAATATTAAAATCAATTGTCACACATTTCACACTAATTGTAGGTGGGAGTTGTATGTTAAAACAGTTGATAATTATAACCATTATCTCCGTGGTTCAAAGGGTGGAGAAGACCCCTCCTGAGAGGGAGGGGATGAATCAGACCCTTTGCAATTGTAATACCTATCCCGAAAAAGGAATTGTTAAGATAGCATTTTAAGGGATAGGCATAACGAATATATAGTATCAAATCCATATATAGTTTGTTAAGATAGTATGAGAAAATCATTTCAATTTCGGATATACCCAAATAAAAAACAAGAAGTAGCTCTTGAGAGGACTCTCACAACATGCAGACACCTCTATAACGATTCTCTTGCAGAACGAAAGCGGCAAGCAGAGCTTAACCGACTGAAACAATCATTCGATGTATTCCCGTGGGGAAAACCTGAATGGATTAATTACTATGACCAAGTAGTGTTTGAAAAATTGCAAATACAAAACATGCTTAAAAATCATTGTCTTGCAAAGTCAATAGTAGATGCTTCATGGTCACAATTAATCAATTTAACTATCTACAAAGCAAAATACGCTGGTAAAATAGTGGAATTGGTTAATCCAAACGGAACATCTCAGACCTGTATATGTGGTCACCATGTACCAAAAGACCTGTCAGTGAGAGTACATTCATGTCCTTCCTGTGGTCTTGTGCTAAATAGAGACCATGTATCTGCGATGATAATCAAAAATAAAAGTACGTTGGGTATCGCCGGAATTCAAGCCCAGCCGAGCAATCCCAATAGGGAAGCAATGAAGCGGGAAGCCCCTTGTGAGAGCAAGGGGTAGTTCACATCAATCCTTATGCAAATTATATAATACCTATAATGTCTATGCGTATGGCTTTAGAAAATGTCCGATTTAACAAAGTGTTCTTATTGCAATGTCCATTGATGAAAAAATACAATCGATCCTTGTGGCTCTTAAGGAAAAAGGCAGTGTTCTTGTTGCATTTTCAGGTGGTGTTGACAGCTCCGTGCTCGCAGCACTGGCATTTCGGTCTATTGGAACAAAGGCAATCGCTGTCACAGCAGATTCACAGACATTTGCCCCCGGTGAGCTTGAATGCGCAAAAGCAGTAGCAAAAGAGATTGGTATTTCGCATATTGTTATAACCTACGATGAACTTGGAGAGCCGGAATTTGCTAAAAATCCCACAGATAGATGTTATCATTGCAAAAAGGGATTGATAAGGGAGCTTAAAAAGATCGCAGCTGAACATGAAATAAGAACAATTATAGAAGGAACAAATATATCGGATCTTAAGGGCTACAGGCCAGGCCACAGGGCAGTCATTGAAGAGGGCATCTATAATCCCTTCGTGGAATTTAAGGTCACAAAAGAGGAAATCCGTGAAATAGCACGGAAACTTGGTTTGTCTGTCGAACAAAAACCCTCAATGGCATGCCTTTCTTCGAGGTTCCCCTATGGACAGGCCATAACGGCTGATGGATTAAGGCGAGTCGGAGAAGCGGAGAATTATCTTCATACACTCGGATTCAATGCATTGCGTGTACGTGACCACGCAGGAATTGCCCGCATCGAGATCATGCCAGGCGAGATGGTTCGTTTTCTGGAAATGCGTGATGCGGTTTCAGCCGAGTTTAAGAGGCTTGGCTTTTCGTATGTTACGCTTGACCTCATGGGTTTGCGCAGCGGCAGCATGGATGAAGTGCTGTGATTAGCTATTTTAACATACCTTCTTCACATTGGCCGACTCACACGTCGGACATCTTACTTTCTTTCCGATCCCGCGGAATTTTGAGCCGCAATCACTGCATTGATACTGTTCTGTGACCAGAGCTCCTTCCTCAATTTCCACGCTGACCGATGATTCTGCAAAGCACATTTTTTCACCTCTGTTAATTTATTTAATTATTTAATAATATTAAGCGTGATAATATTCGCTGCTTGTGCGCTGCTGTACGGGTGAACCGCAGGGCTCCGCGCCGGGTACACCAACAGCATCCGCGCGGCACTGCCTGCACAGCCTGAACTGCGGCAGGAATTCTTCTGCAATGGTTCTTGCCATCGTAAGCTCGTCGCATTCCGGGGGTCTCTCCTTTTCAAAATTGTGAAGCGGTATCATGGGGATGATATTCATTATTATTGCACCGTTCTGGGCGGCCTTTTGGGCGACTTTCTTTATCTGGTCAAAATTAATCTCAGGAATAAGCACCGTGTTGACTTTGACATTCAGTCCGGCTTCGCTTGCTTTCTTTATCCCCTCGAACTGCTTTTCGATCAGGAGTTTTGCACCTTCAACACCTTTATAGGTCTTATCATGATAACGGACGAACGAATAGATCTTTGCGCCCACTTCAGGGTCAACCGCATTTATTGTTACGGTAACGCTTGTTACCCCTGCTTTGACAAGTTCATCTACTCTTTCTGATAGCAAAAGCCCGTTGCTTGCCACACATTTTATAAGTCCGGGGTATTTTTCATGCACAAGCCGCATGGTTTCAAAGGTATCTTCATTCGCAAGTGCCTCACCGGGCCCGGCAATGCCTACGACCTTGAGATTTTGCATTTCCCTGGAGTATTTATCTACCCTCACAAGAGCTTCGCGTGGATTCAGAATAATACTTGTCACCCCTGGCCTGTGTTCACATTTATCCAGTTTGCGAATACAATAATTGCACTGGATATTACACCGAGGCGCTACAGGCAGGTGAATCCTTGCAGTCGTGAAGTGCGCTTTTTCATTATAACATGGATGTACGCTTGTAAGATGCGCGAATTTTGAGCCTATGTTGCCCCAGCGTTCTTGTTTCATTTTTTCCTCGTTTCAGTTCGTAGTCATACGAACTGAATATTAGGGTTGATAGTATATAGGTATTTTCCCAAATGTGGCTTTATACACTTTTTCTTAATAAAGCTGCCGGAGTTCTTTCATCCTGCGTATTCAGGCATATGGATGGACAGGGCATTCTATACTTATACCCCGGCTGCATTTGAGACTTTGGGGGCAATGCTTTTCACAAACCGGATAAAGCTAATATGAAAAAAAAATCGAATCCTCATATCCTGTATCCCACCGAAAATTATTATTTCATTAAGCTATATAGATATTGGTGAGATATTATGGAATGTGGTTTTATAGAAATATTGTGATTGCAGGAGAAATCTAAATGACAAAAATCGAATTAGCAGCAGGAATTTACTGGGTGGGGGCTGTGGACTGGAACCTTCGGGATTTTCATGGATACACCACTTTGAGGGGAGCGACATACAACGCATATCTTATCGTTGATGAAAAGATTGCGCTTGTGGATACCGTAAAACATGGTTTTTCGGGTGAGATGCTAAACAGGATAAGGGAGATAATAGACCCTGAAAAAATTGATTATGTGGTTTCAAACCATGTAGAAATGGACCATTCGGGTTCTCTTCCCGATATTATGAGAATTGTTCCGAATGCACAGGTAATTTGCACCGAAAAAGGGAAGGAAGGGCTGATCAGGCATTTCAGGGGTGCGTGGAATTTCAGGACCGTCAAAACCGGGGATGAATTGAAAATCGGTAAGAAGACACTTTTCTTCATTAACGCATCGATGCTTCACTGGCCGGACAATATGTTCACATACATAAAAGAGGACAAAATACTTCTTTCAAATGATGGTTTCGGCCAGCACCTTGCTTCTTCATTCCGTTTTGATGAGGATGTTTGCAGTCTTGCCGGGTATGATTGTGATACCGTGATGGAAGAAGCTGCGAAATATTATGCTAATATCCTGATGCCTTTTGGTGGAATAATCCTCAAAAAGATCGAGGAGGTCCAGAAACTTGGAATCGAAATTAAGATGATCGCTCCTTCCCATGGAATGATTTGGACAAACCCAATAAAGATCATCGAAGCATATCTGAAATGGGCAAAAGGCGAGTCAAAGCCGAAAGTGCTTGTCATTTATGACACCATGTGGAATAGTACCCAAACGATGGCCGAAGAGATCTTAAAGGGAGCTTCGGATTCAGGTGTCGAGGCATCCCTATTTCATCTGAGAAAGACTGAATGGAGTGAAATAGTCAAAGAAGTTCTCGAATCAAAGGCGGTTCTTATCGGCTCACCCACTTTGAATAATGGCATGTTCCCAACCGTAGGAGGATTTTTGACATATCTCGTGGGGCTGCGCCCAAAGAATAAGCTATGGGCAACCTTTGGTTCCTATGGCTGGGCCGGCGGGGCGGTCAAGGCTGTCAATGAAAAATTAAAATCGGGAGGATATGAGCCGGTAGAGTCGATAGAAGTGAATTTCAGGCCTGATGAGAAAGATCTGGAGAAATGCTATGCCCTGGGACAGAAAATAGGTTCGATGATAAAAGCAGGCTAACGTAATTGCATTAGCTTTGGTCTTATTGAATGAAGCCTGTATCTAAGGCATTTCTCGAAATCATCACCATTGAAATCGCACGGCTCAAGGTCTGAAACTGTACATTTCTCACCTGAGCAGTGGTTACATTTTTCAAATGCCATATGAATCTGGAGATATTATATTGGATATTAGTATTATTTGTTTCGGTTGTATCAGGTGTGAACTACCTCACGCTAAAGCTGTGAAGCTTCCTGTTTCATAAACCGAACTTGCTTTGATGCGTGGGATACTGTTGAAATATCTCAGGGCAATCAAAGTAGAGGACTCAATCTCCGCAGGCGTTAATTCGATACGTTCCGTACCTACTTCTTTTAATCCTTCAATTTCTATATCTATGCTTGAATTATAATCTCTGTCCATGATATTACCACATTTCTTATTCTCACAGACATAGACTCGTTTATCCAGAGGCATATCTTGAATGTTTCCACATTTTGAGCAGGTCTTAGTTGATGGGAAATTCTTAGGTACTTCAATCAGAGTATGCGCCTTTTTCGTTAATGCGCTTATTATCCCACCGATTGATGTTGTCAAGATTTTCTTACCCCATATCCGTTGCCATGCTCGTATACTTTCATCCTGAACACAAATTATCTCATATTTCTTTGTCAGGAAGCTGACAACCTTGTTCTTAATATCCTGTTTGATATTGGTTGCTTTTTCATATTCCCTATTGAGTTTGATTCTGGTCTTATTCCAGTTCTTGCTATGGAGTTCCTGCTTGCTGAGTGTTCTTGCAATTCTCCTGAGTTTCGGACTGACTGGAATTGAATACTGGATTGCTACCCCCGTTCTTGAAAGCATCAATTGTCTGCTAAGACCGAAATCTATCCCTATTGATTTGTTCACAGGTACTCGTTTTATCTTTTCCTGATAGGTTGTTATGGATACGTAGTAGTTCCCATTTCTATGTATCAGAGTACCGTTTGCAATGTCTGCTCCTTCTGGTATTTGCTTTAATCCAATTACTTTTAATTTCTGTTTAAGTCCCTGAATGCGAATATACTTTTTATCCAGAATCTTAAAAGTATTATCAAATTGTTTCAAAGGGATGGATTGCATCTTGCTTTTGTATTTCAGTTTTCCTATATTATATCCTTTCTTTTTCTTTTCAGATAGACCACGAATATCATCCTGTATTCTTCCGATAATGCTTTGCCTCATCTGTGCTGAAAGGCAATGCAGTTCACGGATTTCAAAAACATCTTTCACCTTGACAGGAACTTCATGAATTTTATCATCCATTCCAAAAATTTTCTTTAGAGATAATACATAATTGCGTAGCCACTTTCCTTCAAGGAATAATCGGTTGAGATGTTCTTGTGTTGCATGATTAAGATGAGATAAGTCTATCTTTGTTTCATAAACCTTGCACATTTGGGTTTTTCTCTTAGCTTTTGTAGCTTTCAGAGATGCTTTGATAGCTTCATTCTTCTTATTCATTGCAAACCTTTAACAAACTATATATTGATTTGATACTATTTAATGATTGCCTATCCTACAAATGCAGCCTTTAACATCTGTTTTTCGGGATAGGTATCACAATTTCAAAGGGTCGATTCATCCCGTCGCTAAAGCCATGGGCTTTCTCTTACCCTTTGAACTCATACCGTAAAAAAAAGACACCGGAAAATTGCCGTATTGAACTCCTGCAGGAGTATTTATTGATGTCCCGGTGTCGGATTCTCGATTTTTCTTATTATGTCCTTGTCCATTCATCGATCAAAGCAGAAAGCTCCAGGGATGTTATCGGATTTGCAAACCCGGCAGGCGCTGTTCCAGTTCTCCAGTCATCCATTGCTTTTAGCAGGTCTGTGGTCTCTACCCTATCGGGATCACTGCCAAGTTTTCTATAATAGGTAAGAATGTCAAGTGTAATGATGTTATTTCCACCTACAGCAACAATCCCACTTGAGTTACTTATTGTCCCGTTAATGTAGTACGTTCCAAGAGAAGCATCAATAGGTGAGGCTATTGAATAGGCAACCGTTTTAGCTATTCCCGGCGTCACATTAGACCATGCCCATTCATTAGTGCTATTCTTAAAACCGTCTACATCGTCAGAAATCCTCGTTAATTTCCACCCTGCCGGGATAGACTCCTGGAGAACCAATGCTTGAATTACATCGCTACTTATTGTAACAGTAATATTTGTTGATTCACCCGGGCTGAGAGACTCTTTCTCGATTTCACGTGTGGCATTCACACCGGATGGTAGTGGAGGCATAATATTGTTGCCAAAGTCTATTCCGGTTACACTTTCTCCGGCTGCCAGAGTCACATTATAAATTCCTGGCGCTTCAGGGAATGTTTGCTTCCAATCCGCACTAAGGACTTCTTCTACGGTGTAATTGCCTGCTGCAAGTCCATTGAAGGTATAATTACCATTCAAATCCGTTGTTATTGTCTTAACTATAGATGTACTGTTTTTCAGCACGGTCGTCCAGTTTGCAATTCCGACGTCTTCGGGATCTTTTATTCCATTGCCATTTGAGTCATTGAATTTCATACCTGAGATGGCTCCTTGCTGCCCCTCTATAGTGAAGGTGCCATTCCTGGCTGAAGCTGTTCCCAAAGCTCCTGACAGATCACTTAATTGTATTCTACTGATATTCATTGCGCTCTTTGCCCCCGGAACACCAACCACACTGAAATTAAGTATAACTACTGAGCCGCTTCTGCCTTTTGAAATTTCCGTCCCGTTGTTTGAATAGACAATGGATATTCGACCGTTATTCGGATTAAACCTGGGGGAATCCCATGCAGAAGTCAAATCTCCTTTTTGCACACCATCCTTGGTCAAATTAATGACACTCGAATTAAAACTGATGTCAAATATAATACCGGCAATAGATTCATTATTTACATCCGTAATATTCACGGGGACTTTTACAAATGTATTTGAATCTCCGGAAGTGTCATTCACACCAAAATCAGTTGCCATGGACTGTGCACTTATTGACGATACAAGCAGTATTAACGCTGCCAGAACTATTGCTAATTTTCTAATTCTGTTCAAATTTTTTTTCATTTATATTCTCCTCACACAATGATTTTACGAATTGAAGCACGCTTCGTTATGACGAATAGCGGTCTTTAAAATGCGGAAATGTTTTTCAAGGTATTTTAGCATCCATAATTCTCCCATTAGGGGTGTAATACCTCTGAAAGTATATATCTATGTTGGTATTTTTTATTTATGTTTATTCTTGCTGCATATAATATCATCCATAAAATATGAATAAGGTTGACCACTTTCATTTTCAGATTCATCATGATAATAACAATAAGTATCATAATCTTTAAGTATATCACAGATATAAAGTAAATCTTAGCATAAAATTAAAAAAGAGAGGCTAATGAACAAAATGAATACGGCGTTATTGATCTTATCAATATTTTCAATAACGACAATAACTGGAAATGCGCTGGCAACCGGCATAGACGCAAATATCTCTACAAATGAGACAATAGCCAATCCCGTGAGTACAACAGATACAATTGAAATTAGTGAAACTGCAAATGTTATTAACATAACAGAAAATTCGAGCGAAACAACTGTAGTTGAATCGATAATAAAAGAAGATCAAAAGCAGTCCCCCGGATTTGAATTAACAGATACGGTGACAGCCCTAATTGCCATGGTAATTCTGATCACAGTGATTGTCTACATCAGAAACAATCGGTAAATAAGGCGTTTATAGCATCGTCCGGTAAAATTAATATAAGAGAGGACGGATAAAATATGAACAATAAACTCAGATCAAATGCAACAACGGGGTCATTATTCCCATTGGCAATGGTACTAATGACTTTAACACTGTTCCCTTCTATGGCGTCTGCGAATCTGGACGTACATACGTATGAGCAAAATGATAGTGTGAGATTAGAAGTCAAAAATATCGGAAATGACTCAATCTATTTACTCAATTCGTTGACCGTATTGAATGAAGCTGGAAAAAAGGTATATAATTCGCAAGATCCATCTTCGGCAGAAGTATTGAACATAAGACCAGGCGTATCATACACATTTGAATGGGAAGCAGATGATATGTCCGAAGGGAACTATGTACAAAAAATCTATCAGGGTGATGACAGGAGAAAACTGAGCGCACTTTCATTTGATTTCTTAAGGGGAAATAGGCAAAATAAACCGATTTTGTATACTGATAAAAAGTTCTACAAGTTCGGAGAGAATGTAGATATTTCCTTCATTAATATGGGCACATATTCAATTTATGTAAATGTCAATAATTGGGAAATAAGAAATCAGGATACAAAGAAAGTAATGTTCACGTTATCCCAGGATTGCACATTTGGATACGGATATGGTTATGGCGGCTGTGGAGATTCTTTTGAGCCACTCAAGTTCCTGAAAACCATTGAAGGAACCTGGGATCAGAAAGATAGTAATGGTAATCAGGTCGTGCCTGGAAAATATGATGTGACCGCAGAATATTCAATCAATGATCCTTCGTCCAGAAAGGTCAGGATCGAAACAATAGCAACTAAAAAATTTTATATAAGACCAATGTCTCCGGCACCCATCCTTAGAGGGGACCTGAATGATAATGGTGTAGCAGCAGATGCCGGTGATCTGGATCTTATGGAGAAGGCGTCAACAGGTGAAATCAGTTCTGATTCAAGATATGATTTGAACAACAATGGAATAAATGCTGATGCCGGTGATCTGGTTCTAATGAAACAGGCATCGAAGGGTGAAAAAGATTGATTTTTTTTTTAATATTGAAGGTGCATTGTTGAAAGATTAATTAAATAAAGGTTGTGTTATAATGATAAATAAGACATGGAATAGTCTATCTGTTGTAATTCCTGCATTTAATGAAAATGAAAAGATTCTTGATACTATTAAAGAATGTGAAATTTCTTTAACCGGAATAGATCATGAGATAATAGTTGTAGATGATGGTAGTCTTGATGGGACTTATGAGAAGGTGCAGGAATTTACCATAGGAAATAATAATGTAAGAATAGTAAATTATGGATGTAATCGCGGAAAAGGATTTGCATTAAGATACGGATTTAAGCAAACACAGGGAAACTTTGTGGTCTTCATAGATGCAGATATGAATATACACCCAAGACAGATACTGACATTTATCAAGGAAATGGAAAGGACAGGCGCGGATGTTGTTGTAGGATCGAAAAGACATCCCGATTCAAAAATAAATTATCCTGTCAACAGGAAAATATTTAGCGAAATTTATTACCGGTTTGTAAAGATATTATTCGGAATCCAGGTAAAAGATACTCAGGTCGGATTGAAATTATACAAAAGGAAAGTTTTGGAAGATATCTGCCCAATGGTTCTGGTCAAGAAATATGCTTTTGATATTGAGATATTGGCAAATGCATATAGATTGGGGTATACGATAAGAGATGCTCCGATTGAGATCAATATGAACTTTGAGAGCCACATCAATAAGAAAGCAATCTGGCACATGTTCTTTGATACACTGGCAATTTTTTATAGGATGAAGATCATTCATTATTATGATGATAAATTAGTGATGATGAACAAAATAAAAATGACAGATAAATTCGAAAATAAAAACCATTATAGAAATGAAATAGCTGGAAACATATTGAAATCGGAACCATAAATGGAATCAATAAGAAAAACCATAGGACATCTCAGAAAAGATGAACTATTAAAAAATGGGACTATAATGTTTATTTCCGGCATTATTGCCGGTTTTTTCAATTATATATACCAGGTCTATATGGGAAGAGCACTTGGTCCTGAAGATTACGGTGTATTTGGGGCTCTTTTTGCGATCTTTTATATGATAGGTATAATCTCGCAGACATTAGGGACAAGTACCACACAATTTGTATCAAAATTTGTTGGAGAAGGTAAAGAGATCAGTTCTTTCATAAAAGGATGTTTGAAACGCACAATTCTGTTTGGATCTGCAATTTCCATAATTTTCCTGATTTTTAGCAGTGCACTCATGAAAGTATTGAAACTATCAGATATTATACCTATTCTCATCCTTATCTTGATCCTCGCTCTTTCCTGGATAAATCCAATAATGGATGGAACTCTAAGAGGAATGAAAAGATTCTCATCCCTTAGCTTTGTGACCATATCAAATACTGGATCTAAAATGGTTATTGGAATAGTTCTTGTTATGGCCGGATTCGGGGTCAGCGGAGCTTTATTTGGGGTGGCTGCGGGTACTATAGTGGGACTCTTGATATCATTTGGCTTTCTGAAAGAAAAATTGAGATCGAATAACAATGATTCGGTTTTTAGATATTCCAAGTTTTATTCTTATTCACTGCCTGTGATGTTTGCCATGATAGGCATCTCCATCCCATCCAATCTTGATGTAATTATGGCTAATTATTTCTTTTCCCCTATAGAAGCTGGTTTATATATGTCAGTTTCAGTACTTGGGAAAATAATTTTTTTCTTCTCAGCGGCAGTTGGCACAGTCATGTTCCCAATGATCACTGAAAAATGCACGCAGGGACAGAATAGTAAAGGAATATTGAAAAAGAGTATTTTATATGCCATTTTTCTCTCCGGAAGTCTGGTTTCACTATTTGTTTTTTACCCCCGAATATTGGTTACAATATTTGGAGATAAATATTTTAATGCTATAAGTATGGTTGCTCCTTATGTAATGGCCATGTTCTTCTTTTCCATTACAACAATTTTTATAAGTTATCACTTAGCCATAAGAAATAATAGATATATTGCATTTTTTTCAGCATTTTCAATAATTGAAATTGCGTTGTTGTTAAAATTCCATTCATCAATGGATGAGATGATAAATGTGCTGCTTATTGGCAATCTTGCATTCCTGGTCATAAGTATAATTTATACTTTTAAGAACTACCCTTTGGAGAGAATACATTCTAAAAAAATTGGTTTTGTTGGGGGTATTGAATGAATAATCCTGAAATATCTGTAGTAATGCCTGTATATAATTCCGAGAAATATCTTAAAGAATCGATCGAAAGTGTTCTTGATCAGTCGTTTGATGATTTTGAATTTATTATTGTTGACGATGGATCTGTAGATAATAGTTATAATATAATCAATGAATACTCCAAAAAAGATGATAGGATCGTAATTCTAAAAAATGAAAGAAACCTTGGAATATCTGAAACCAGAACAAGAGGTACCAAACATGCCAAAGGAAAGTATATTGCAATAGTAGATGCCGATGACGTATGCTTACCTTCAAGATTTGAAAAACAATATAATTATCTGGAAAGTCATAACGATTGTGGTGTTGTGGGTAGTTTCATTGAAATGTTTGATAGCGACACCAATAAAATTATTGGAACAAGAAAATATTATGAGAATGATGCCAATTTGCGTAAAAGAATTTTCCTGTATTGTCCTGTTGCACAACCTGCATGTATGATCAGGAGAGAAGTCTTTGATAAAGTTGGATATTATGACTCAACATTGGTCACTTCTGCAGATTTAGATATGTGGTTTAGAATTGGCACAAAATATAAGTTTGCTAACATACAAGAAATACTATTAAAATATAGGGTACATAAAAATTCTACTACAACCTCAAAAATCAAGACAATGGAAGAAATTACTCTGGGTATACGGAAAAAATATTCTCATGGCTATGGATACTCGATGACCTTTTATGACAGAATCTATAACATGACAATTCGAATTACAGGTTTTGTACCATATAATATTAAAGTATGGATATTTAATTTCATAAGAAATGACTAACATGAATATAGAATACAATTATTGAACAGATTTATATATGAAAGGATATGCTAGACAATAAAATACAGAGAACATTATTTATAGATGTCATAAGAGCGATTTCTATTTTTGCAGTAATAATCATTCATGT
>Ga0172443_1055_pt1 | contig 31201 bp, 31 predicted proteins | sample MayberryNE_Catta_6_FD_114741 | JGI IMG/M metagenome (GOLD analysis project Ga0172443, IMG submission 114741) | reverse complement strand
CTATACAAGAATAAATAAAATCGATAAAAGTATACAAACTTGTAGATAGTCCAGACATCAAATATCATCGTGTTTTTCTCAAAGAAACTGAGAGAAAAGGGCTCTGGAACAAGCTTGCGTATCTGCGTGTGTATCCTAAAAATAAGCCGGAATGGTCAATAAATTAGATCATCAGAAATTGATTCCATGAAACCGATGATATGCATTAAACCCCGCCGCCGGCGGCGCGTCCCCGGGGTCCGGGGTCGCAACCCCGGCGCTGTGCGGTTGAAATCGAATCAGATTTAATCAAGAAAAATATTTAAGTTTACATAAATCCAGTAAACTTATCTCTGGGTGCGCCGCACAAAGGACAAATATCCGGTGCTTCTCCTTCCAGTGTATATCCGCAGACTTCACAGACCTGGATCGGGCCGAGTTCAGCGTCCAATCCGGAGCTTACTGAATTCAATGCTTTTTCATAAAGCTGTTTATGCATTTTTTCAGTGCCGTAAGCCCATTCAAAACTTCTTTGTGCGCCTTTTTCTCCCTGGAATTTCGCTACTTCCAGATATGCAGGATACATTTCCTCGATCTCAAACGTCTCTCCTGCGATAGCAAGTTTAAGGTTTTTATTGGAATCGCCCGGGCCAAAAGCCGCCATGCTGTTTGCCACAAATCCCCCGTCCAGGTGTCTCAACTCACGGTAATGGTCCCCAGCATGTATATATTCAGCATGGGCGATCGCGCGGAATAAGCGGGCCACATTATCAAATTTTTCTCTTTCGGCCTGGTTTGCAAAATGTAAATACCTCATATGCGCCTGGCTTTCTCCTCCAAATGCATTGATAAGATGCTGTTCGGTCATTTTCTTCATTAAGTAACCTCCTTTCAATAAACTATTATTGTTTATATTAATACTTAACTTCGCCATGATGCTAAGGGTTGTTATGGAATAAGGAAATGAAACCGCAGATGAACGCGAATAAACGCGGATTTATTTCTACGCTTTCTGAAATCAGCGTTCATCTGCGGTTATTTTTTCAAGATATTGCTATCTTATTTTTATGTAACCCCTAAGGTGCTTTTGGCGGTACTTTCGGAGGTATTGTCTGGGTCCTGAACATGTCGCTGATACTTTCTTTTGGCGCACCCGGTGCTGGCGGTTTGATATCTGTTGACAGGCCCATCATGTTTGCAGTCAGAACCACAAGATCATCCACGCTCATATCCATTTTGAGCTCATCCCTTCCGTCAAGAAGGTTGCGCCTGCAGAACGGGCATGCGCTGATCAATGCCTCGGCACCGGTGGCTTTAGCATCATTCATGCGATCCTTAGCTACGGCAAGTGCAAGGTCAGGAAGACCTGCTTTCACGCCCCCGCCTGCACCGCAGCATCTCTGCTCATTGCGGTTTCTCTCCATTTCTACAAGTTTGATGCCAGGCATACTCATTAAGACTTTCCTGGGCTCCTCGAACACACCGACATGTCTTCCAAGGTGGCATGGGTCATGATAAGTGACTGTCCTGTCAAGGCTCTTTTCCCACTTTATCTTCCCGGCCTCGACCTGCTCTGCGAGGAACTGGGACATATGGACCGCCTCAAACGGCAGCGCTTTTCCATAAGCACGCGGCCAATCGATCTTTGCAGCCCTGAAACATCCCGCGCAGGCAAATATTACCCTTTTTGCCCCTCTTTCTTTCAGGGCTTCGATATTATGCAGTGCAGCCTGCTTTGGAACATCTCCCAGATGCTGCTGTCCGGTCCTGATAAGAGCAGAGGCGCAGCACCATTCATCTTCACCAAGCACCATAAACGGTACATCAAGTTTATTCAATATTCTTGCAGTGCTGACGCCGAGTACTTGCTGGTTGTACCCTGCTGTGCAGCCAATAAAATAAGCAATATCGGATTTATCTGCTATCCTGATATCAGGTGTCATCCATGCAAGCCTGTCCGTTTGCTGCTTCATATAAGGATTATGTCCCTCACCTATTAATTTTGGAAAGAGGTTCTGCTTGCCATAAGGTCCTGTCCCGTGCTTCACTAGATTGGCACGGTTTGATTCCCAGAGTTCTATGGTATCTATGCCGGCACAGCAAACAGTGCCGCACATCCCGCAGGTCGTGCAGTTGTACAGATCATCGGTATATTTTTTAATTTCCTCAGGGGGAATATCCGCAGGTCCGAAAAGCTTTGCTTTCCAGCCATAACTCTTTGTTACGAACTCCCTCCAGCGCAGGATCTTATCTCTTGGTTCTATATTCCGGTCTTCATTTCTGCCAATGTATGTCGGACAGTACTTAACGCATTCACCGCATCGTGTACAGGCGTCATACTCCATCAGTTGTGTCGGGGTAAAATTTTCAAGCGAGATCGCAGGTTTCTTTCGTGTCATTATATTTACCATGTTTCTCATTGGATATAAATGTTGTTCGTTTATATACTAACAATCTTTTTTCCATCTTACTACTCATTAACCTCGACATAGCCCCCCTTGTTTATCATGATCACAAGCGGTGTGACAAACATATGAAAGAGTTTACTGAAAGGCAAATAACCAACACAGAACAGCAGGGTGAATACTTCATGGAACAGAACTATTGGATTATTGAAGAATGTCGGAGCCGCAGATTCGTACTGGCTTATTAACATGCGTCCCTCTATTTCATAGAAATCGATCCTGAGATAATAAGCAAGGAATCCCGTAATTATAACTATGGCAATCCCGATGATGGATATCCAATCAACGATTGTGAACCTGGCAGGCGGGACATCTGAAAAAAATAATCTTCTCGTTGCCGCTATGACTATCCCAATAGTCAGCATGGAAGCAAAAATGAGATTCGGGATTTTCAGGGTTGCAAATGTACGAATAAAGAAATCAGGCTGCCCTGGGGGTTCATCCAGGATGAAAGGCCCGTAGAATTCGGCTGCAGCAGCAACAACTGTCAATATGAACAGCCCGGACCATCCCCAGAAAATCAGTATATGCATCAGCCATTCCATCTTCCTTCTACGCCATGTCCTGCGCTGAAATAGACCATCAAGCACTATTATTTCAAGAGCAGGTCCAAAACCGTTTTCAAAAATCCTGTGAATGATTAATTGAAGTGTACCCAGGGTTCCAGGAGGTTTTTTTGCACCTTCGGGAATGCCCTGTCCCCATTTAGCTAATTGCAGGTACATTCCTGCAATGAACATGATTATAGAAATGATCGCAAATGCGACCATGATTCTGTAGTCTATGAAAAGCGTATCAAATACTTCTTTTCCAGCTATTGGCAGACCTTCAGACATACTCATATATGGATCACCTTCCCAAGAGCTGCCTCTGCCGCTTCTGCAAGAGCTTCAGGAAGCGTTGGATGCGGATGCATTGTTCCTGCCAGGTCCTCCAGGAAAGCTGCCATCTCTATTGAATGCGAGGCCTCGCTTATAAGACTGGATGCTCGTGCCCCGACTATATGTATACCCAGTATCTCGCCGTTTGTTTTTGCCACCACTTTCACGAATCCTTCTGTTCTATCCATTGTCAATGCACTTCCCAGGGCGCGAAAGGGGAAATTGCCTGTTTTTATTTCAAGACCGCTTTTTCTTGCACTTTCTTCATCAAGACCTACGGTTGCTATTTCCGGGTCTGAGAATACGGTCTCAGGCAAAGCCCTGTTATCAAAAGCGCTCGGCAAACCGGCTATAACTTCAGCTGCAACTTTTCCTTCCCTGAAAGCTTTATGGGCCAGGAACGGCGGACCTGCAGCATCCCCGACAGCATATATTTTCGGTTCAGTGGTCTGCCGTTTTTCATTTACTTTGATAAAGCCACTTTCTGTCAATTCAACCTTTATATTTTCAAGTCCTATGTTCTCAGTGTTGGGCTTTATACCCACAGCTATGAGTATTTTATCAGCTTTAAGTTGTGTTTCCTTTCCTGCATCATCCCTGATTGTCACCACTGCCTTATTGTTTTCAACATTTAAACCCTGGGGTTTGGTATTATAATAGACCTCTATTCCCAGCGTTTTCATTTTCTGGCTTACCACTTCTACAATTTCCGGATCGAATTTACTAAGAATCCGGGATGAACGCTGTATGATCTTTACTTTTGTTCCGAATTTTGCAAACATCGTACCGAGTTCAACACCGATATAGCCTGCCCCTATTATCACCATTTCATCAGGCACTTTCATAAGGCCAAGGGCCTCATTGGAATCTATTACGAATTTACCGTCAGCAGGAAGCCCCGGGAACTCCTGGGAACTTGAGCCTGTGGCTATTATTGCGTTCTCGAATTGAACGTTTGAGGTCATGCCATCCGGGGTAGTTATCCTGGCTTTATCAGAAGATTCGAAATAGGCTTCCCCTTTTATTACCTGTACGCCATATTTTTTGCAGAGTTTCTCAATGCCGTCCCTTAGCTTTTTTACTACTTCGAACTTTCGCTGCTGGATTTTTTTATAATCATATTCAACAGAACATTTAATCCCGATGTTTCCCGGATTCTTAATATTATATATGAAATTTGCAGCATGTATCAGTGTTTTTGAGGGGATGCACCCTCGATAAACACATACCCCGCCCAGGCCGTATCTTTCTGCAAGTATCACATCCTTGCCAAGCTGTGATGCTCTTATTGCTGCCGTATAACCTCCGGGACCCCCGCCAATAACAAGGACATCGCATCCTGTTACAATGTCTCCCATTACCACTACATCACATCCAGCAGGAACAGTTCAGGGTCTTTTAAATACTCTATCAAGTTATTCATAAAACGAGCAGCCTGCGCGCCATCAAGCACCCTATGGTCGAATGAAAGTACAAGAGGCAGGATCTTCCTTGGCTTAATCTCTCCATTGATAACGACCGGAATATCCCTTATCCTGTGCACACCAAGAATAGCAACATCGGGGGGATTGATGATCGGTGTGGAAAATATTCCCCCGATACTGCCGATATTGGTTATTGTAAAGGTATTTCCTTTCAGGTCCGGAAGCTTGATCTTACGGGTTCTCGCCTCTTCCGAAAGCCTTTCTGTTTCCTCTGCAATTTCTATTATGCTTTTACGGTCGGCGTTTTTAATTACAGGGACCATCAATCCGTCGGGGGTATCAACGGCTATCCCTACATTATAGTAGTGCTTCAGCACTATCTCATTCTTTTGAGGATCAAGAGAAGCATTTAAATACGGATGCCGTTTTAATGCCACAACAGCTGCTTTTATGATAAATGCAAGGTAGGTGAGCTTTACTCCTTTCTCTTGTGCAATTTTTTTCTCTTTTTCCCTCAATTTCACAAGCTCCGTAACATCGGCCTCGTCCATGGAAACCACATGCGGCGCTGTAAAAAGGGACTTGACCATTCTCTCGCCTATTGTCTTTCTGATGCCTTTTATCGGGATCCTCTCTTCATCCGGTCTTATTTCAGGCATAGCCTCCGGAGGCAAGACCTCTGGAGGAGCTTCCGGTTTTACTTCGGCGAATTTTTTAATATCTTCATCGATTATCCTGCCGCCGGGGCCGCTACCTGCAACTTTTGATATGTCTACGCCAAGTTCCCTTGCAAGGCGCCGCGTAGACGGAGCGGCCAGGACTTTCGATGGCATTTCAGCTGGCTTTGGAATTTCAGGCTTAGCTTCTGGCTTAGCAGCCTCCGGCTTGGCTTCGGTGACCCCTATCTCTTCCCCCGGCAGAGAAAGTGATACCAGGGGATTTCCAACTTTTATAGCGTCCCCTTCTTTTCCATACAGCTTTGATACCTTCCCTCCCTTTGGGGTTGGTATTTCAACTATTGCTTTATCAGTCTCGATCTCTGCTACTGCCTGGTCGGCTTTTATTTCGTCTCCTATTTTTACAAGCCATTTTACAAGTGTACCTTCTGTTATACCCTCGCCAACATCCGGGAATTTTATATCTATCATAATACTCTCCTAAAAACTTACAGTCTCTATTATTGCCTGGGCTACTTTTTCAGGATCAGGCAGGTAAAAGTCTTCAAGTTTGGGCAGCGGCACAGGGACATCGAAACCTGTAACCCTTTTAACAGGCGCCTCAAGAGAAAGGAAAGACTTTTCATTGATCCTTGCTATGATCTCTGCTCCTAAACCAAGCGTTCTTGGCTCTTCATGTACAATCACGCACCGCCCCGTTTTCCTGACCGAATTAATTATTATCTTCTCATCAAAAGGCGAAAGCGTTCGCAGGTCTATCAGTTCAATGCTGATATCCTTGACTTTTTCAAGCGCTTCCTGGCATACCCGCACCATGGAGCCCCAGGAAACCACAGTAACATCATCCCCTTCCGTGAGTTTCTTTCCTGCCCCAAGCGGGACCATATAATCTCCTTCAGGCACTTCTTCCCTGAAAGCCCGGTATAGTTTCTTGGGTTCAAAAAAGAAAACAGGGTCCGGATCCCTGATAGAAGAAATAAGGAGACCTTTAGCATCATACGGTGTTGAAGGTATAACCACTTTCATACCCGGGATATGGATAAAGAAGGTGGCGACTGCTTCTGAGTGGTGTTCGAGAGCTCTTACACCTCCGCCATAAGGGGATCGCACCACCATCTGGCAGTGATACCTGCCGCGGGTGCGGTACCTTATCCTGGAAGCGTGGGCTGCAAGCTGGTCTATGGTCATATAACTGAAACCCTCGAACTGTATCTCTGCAACAGGTTTTAAACCTGAAACGGCCATGCCTATCGCGGTTCCCACGATCCCTGACTCGGCAAGGGGTGTATCGATCACCCGTTCGCTTCCGAATTTCTCAATAAGACCTTCAGTGACCCTGAATACTCCTCCGTCAATTCCCACATCCTCTCCCATGACCACGACCGTGGGGTCTTTTTGCATTTCTTCATGCAGGGCAAGATTGATCGCCTGTACCATATTAAGTTTGGCCACTCTAACCACCCTTTTTTCCTGAGATGAATTTCAGAAGTTCATCCATCTGCTCTTTCAGATTTGGTGTAATTTCAGCATAAACGTAATTGAACATATTCTCGATGGGCGGGTTGTAAGCTTCGGCCTGTTCAACCGCCTTTTCCACTTCCTCTGAGGCTTCTCTAAGGGTTTTTTCTTCATAAGCCTGGCTCCATATGCCCTTTTTCTCAAGGTATGCCCGAAACCGCTTTATCGGGTCTTTCTTCCTCCATTCTTCCTCTTCATCTTTTTTCCTGTACCTTGTGGGATCATCTGAAGTCGTGTGCGACCCCAGCCTGTATGTGAAGCATTCTATTAATGTAGGTCCTTCTCCTGACTTTGCTTTTAAAAGTGCGGCTTCTGTTGCGCTGTATACTGCAAGCACATCGTTGCCATCCACCTGGATACCTTCAAAACCATATGCTAAAGCCTTTTGGGCAAGCGTCCTGGATGCGGTCTGCTTTTCTCTTGGAAGGGATATTGCGTACTGGTTGTTCTGGCAAATGAAAACCGTGGGGGTCTTGAACACACCTGCAAAATTCATGCCTTCATGGAAATCCCCCTCGGACGTTCCACCATCGCCGAAATAAACGACAGAAGCTATATTCTGTTTTTGCAGCTTTGCAGCCCATGCGGCTCCGACCGCATGCAAGATTTGAGTGGCCACAGGTATAGCGACTGAGAAATTCCTTGGAGGGAGCGTCATGTTAGCATCTTCTGATCCCATCCAGTACATGTAGAGAAGTTTCAGGGGGATACCTCTTGCTATCTGAACCCCATGCTCCCTGAATGCAGGAAAGAACCAGTCTTCGGGTTTCATTGCATAGGCGCTCCCTATCTGGCTTGCTTCCTGACCGAGGCATGAACCATAGGTAAGCATTCTTCCCTGGCGCTGCAACTTCAACGCTTTTTCATCATATAAGCGTGTGAGGACCATAGTCCTGTAAAATTTTTCTAGCGTACTATTATCAAGGACCGGCTCTAAACTCGCATCCACATTACCATTAACGTCAAGTATCGAAAGCCAATCCACACTCATATCCAGAATTTTTTGCCTCGGCAATTTAACACCCCTATTCTACATTTGTTTTTAATGTAATTAATCTTTACTGGATGGTAATATCCCTGCCCTATATGAGCTTCTCACAAGCGGCCCGCTCATGACTGAAAGAAACCCCTTCTCTAAGGCTATTTTTTTATAGTTTGCGAATTTTTCAGGCGATATATATTCTTTGACCTCAAGCTGCATCATAGAAGGTCTCAGGTACTGACCCAGTGTGAGTATGCTTACGCCTGCGGATCTTAAGTCATCCATTGTCTTTATGACCATATCTTCAGTCTCCCCGAGGCCGAGCATCAGGGAAGATTTGGTATTTACAGAAGATGCCATCTGCTTTACTTTTTTGAGTACATCGAGAGACAAGTTGTATCCTGCCCTTCCATCCCTTACATGAGCCTGAAGTTCCTTTACAGTCTCAATATTATGTCCGATCACATCAGGATGGGCGTTTATTATTTTCCGAAGGCACACTTCATCTCCCTTAAAATCCGGGATCAGGGCTTCCACAATAATGTTATGATCAAGACTTTTTATGGCCTGTATGCAGCAAGCGAAATGCCCTGCTCCGCCATCCGGAAGGTCATCCCTGTCCACTGAAGTGAGAACCGCGTATTTTAAGCCCATCTTTTCTACAGCCTGCACAACCCTCCCGGGCTCTGAAAAGTCAGGAGGCTCGCCTTTGTTTCCTTTTTTCACGGCGCAGAACCTGCAATTTCTTGTACATACTGAACCCAGTATCATAAAAGTGGCAGTGCCATGAGTCCAGCATTCCCCGATATTCGGGCACCTCGCACCCGTACAAACAGTATTTAATTTAAGTTCCCCAATGCTTTTTTTTAATTCCAGGAACTTTGCTCCGGAAGGAGGTCTTATTCTAAGCCATCCGGGTTTTGGCATAACCTTATGCCTTTCCCAGTGTGGACTTTCCGGGTCTCCAATCCACAGGGCACATTTCGCCTGTCTGCAACGCTTTCAAGACCCTTAAAATCTCATCAACACTCCTGCCAATGTCCAGATCATGTACCACAAGGTACCTGAGGAAACCTTCAGGGTCTATAATGAATGCTCCCCGAAGACTTATTCCTTTATCCGGGATCAATACACCGTATCTCCTGCTGGCTTCCCTGGTTATATCACTGAGCAGGGGATAATTTAACTCTCCAAGCTCTTTGATCCATGCCTTATGAGCATGGACACTGTCAACGCTGACTCCCAATACCTGGGCATCAAGTTCTTTGAATTCATTGTTTTTTACACTGAACTCCTTTACCTCAGTAGGACATACAAATGTGAAATCTCCCGGATAAAAGAACAGTACGATCCATTTTCCGGTAAAGTCCTCAAGATGTACATCAAGGATCTTTCCTTTTAGAATTCCCTGCATTTTGAAATCAGGCGCTTTATGGCCAATCAGTGCACTCATTTCACTCACCTTTCCTGTATCCATGATAAAGTTCACTCCCGGCACCCGGATAGATAATCCTCTCTTCGATTGGCGTTGCACGTTTGGCTTTCGGAAATTTATTCACCCGGGGTTCCGGACCTTCGATAGCTAATTTTGTTGGCTGTATGTCTCCCATCAAGGGATTCTTTCTGATATCAATACCGCTGACATTGTGGCTAAACTCTATTGGAATATTATTCGGATCATAGCTGTAAATAGAATGAATGAAACCATGGTCGATAACAGGCGATACCCACAGGCCTGCAGCTTCAAGCTTATCCTTTAGTTCCCAGAGGTCTTCTTCTTCCTCAACCCCGAACGAAACATGATCAAAACCGAATTTTCCTTTTACCGGCCTTCCATGCTCTTTTTTTGCCATCGCTTCAACGCCTTCCCACTCAAAGAACGCTATCAAGTCATAAGGCGAGATCTCAAAAAAATAATGCCTGTACCCCGGCTGCCCAAGACCTGCTACAAGCCGCATACCGAGAAGATCACGCCAGAAGAGGATGGTTTTATCCATATCGCCTGTTGCCATTGCAAGATGATTTACTCCATTGAATTTCATATTGATTACCTTCTGAAAAACCCCGCTAAATATATTATGTTTCTAAAAGCTTTATGTACTTTTCGGAATAGCAAACCTTTTCTTATTGCACAGTGTTTACCCATGTGGTGAGTAAATGGTAAAGTATCGATGCACAGTATGCGGTTATATATACGATCCGGAAGCTGGGGACCCGCCCAGGGCCAAACCCGGGACTGCTTTTGAAAATCTTCCTGATGATTGGGTCTGCCCTGTATGCGGCGCGCCCAAGGATATGTTTGAGAAGATATGATCATGTTATATGTTTTATAAATTATATATTTAACTATAGTAAAAAATAATGTTCAAACCATCGAACGCCTGAGGACGTTAGCAATCTTCGATTTCAGTTCATCCATATCAAATGGTTTTGTAATATAATCATCCGCCCCTAAGTACAGCCCCGGTATCCTTCCTGTCTCACCCATCCCTGTCAGCATAATGATCGGAATCCATCTGGTCAATGGATCTCTTCTGAGCCTGTCGCATATCTCATAGCCGGTCATGTCAGGAAGCATGATGTCCAGTAAGATCAGGTCAGGAGATTCACTGCGTGCTTTTCGGATGGCTCCATCACCGGTGTATGCTTCGATAACTATGTAGTTGTCTGATTCAAGTGACATCTTCAAGGTCTGGACTATCATTTTCTCATCATCCACAACCAATATTTTGATACGCATACCTGATTTATAATGACCTTCCTCTATTTTAGTCCTGCTAAAGAGTTTTTACATTATCCTGTTAATACTTGCATGAGAACCCAATGTTTATCAATAGTAAACCTAATATTTGCTGGATATATGCCAAAAAACGATAGTGAGGCCGGAGAAGAAATAACTGAAAACCAAACCGAAGAACTTGAATTATTATTGCAGAAGATCTTCGAGGAACGCGACATGGATTTCAGAGAATATAAGAAATCAAGTATCAGGCGCCGCATCCGGAGAAGATTTGAAGCGAACAACCTGACATCGTATAGTGAATATATGAAGCTTCTGGACAGCAGCCCTGATGAATATGCCAGGCTGTTTGATATACTGCTGATAAATGCGACCGAGTTCTTCCGCGACACTGAGGCATTTGAAGTACTTCAGAAGCAAGTAATCCCCCAGATCATTTCGCGAAAGAAGAAAGGTGATCCTATCAGGATATGGAGTGCGGGCTGCGCATCAGGGGAGGAAACTTATTCGATCGGGATACTGCTTGCAGAGGAACTCGGAGAATCTATTTACGACTATCAGATAAAGATCTATGCGACAGACCTGGACGAGAATTCCATTATTGAAGCAAGAAGTGGAATATACAATGCGAATAAACTCAAAAATACTAATAAGGAATATATTGATAGGTACTTCACCAGGGAGAACGGCAGCTACAGGATTAATAAGGCTATCAGGCAGCTGGTCATCTTCGGCAGGCATAACCTGACGATGAATGCGCCGATCTCTCACCTTGACCTTATTATATGCAGGAACGTATTGATTTATTTTAACCGTGACCTGCAGAATAAGCTCATAATGAAATTCCACTATGCGCTGAACAGGGATGGATATATATTCTTCGGAAAATCCGAACCCATGCTTGAGGGTTCGAAGCTGTTCAAGCCGGTAGACAAAAAATGGAGAATATTCAAAAAGTCACCCGACATTGCGTCGAGGCTGACTTTCCAGAATGAACGGCGGGCTGTGCTGGAGAAGAATATCATAAGCAGGGCTATGACGGAACCGAGAATAGAACTTAGCGGTATGGATTACTATACACGGAGTATTATCCAGAATATCAGTTCAGGTATCATTGTTATTGACAGGAATAACATCATAACGACATGGAATCATACCTTAGAGGGGCTATGGCTGATGAAAGCCGAGAGGATGATAGGACGTAACTTTTTTGAGATCGGGCTGGGAGAGCGATTGTCTGGCATAAAGGAACGGATCGATGAGGTAATCAGGGAAAATAGAAATGTCAGGATAGAGGCACTGGAAATTACCGACTGTAAGGGTGAGAAGAGGTTCGTGAATATAACTCTTGTCCCGTTGATAGATCCCAATGAGGGACTGCAAGGTGTAATAATAACCATTGACGACGTGACCGAGGATAAAAAGCATAAGGATGAAATAGACAAATCGAACAAAGAATTTAAGTTATTGAATGAGAAGCTGGAGACCGCTAATGAGGGGCTCAGGTCTGTCAATGAGGAACTTGAGGCAACTAATGAAGAGCTAAAATCTGCCAACGAAGAACTTGAAGTTACCACTGAAGAGCTGCAATCTACGACAGAAGAACTTGAGACCAGCAACGAGGAACTCCAATCAACCAATGAGGAAATGGAAACAACCAACGAGGAGTTAAATTCGACAGTTGAGGAGCTCGATACTACAAACGAGGAACTCAGGAACATGACAGAGCAGCTAAATTCTATCAACATGTACAACAAAACGATTGTTCAGAGCATGAACCAGGGCTTGATTGTATTGAACCGGAACGGTATTATCACAACATGGAACCCTGCCGCTGAGTTAATGTGGGGATTGAAGGAAGAGGATACTGTTGGCAAAAGCATATTCAACTTCAGTCCTGAGCTTGGTATCAAAGTTGAGGAGTTCAGGCAAAAGATCAGGCAGGTGATAGAGAATAGAACATCCTGCAGCGAGGGTGCGTTTGAACGTGTCCTGCCATCCGGTGAAAAAAGGCTAATAGAGTTAACGATAACTCCTCTTATTGATGTTATGGACAACTCTGCGGGCACGGTATTATTCTCACATGATGTCACGGAAAAAAACAGGTCGGAGGCAAATGTTAAGGAGGCTCGTTCATACGCATGGAGCATTATAGAGACAATACGTGAACCTTTTTTGATTCTCGATGCTCAGATGCGAGTCAAAACGGCAAACCAGGCTTTTTATAAAAATTTCAGGCTCTCACCCGAAGAGACAGAGAACATGCTTATCTATGACATTGGGAACGGACAGTGGGATATTCCCGGACTGCGAAAGCTGCTGGAGGAGACACTCACCAGGAATAGCCAGTTCCGCGATTTCAGGGTTGAGCACAAGTTCCCTGAAATAGGAGAAAAGATAATGCAAATCAACGGCCGCAGCATATACCGGGAAGGTATCGGTACTCAGATGCTCATTCTTGCCATTGAGGATATCACAGATTTAAAACTTCTTGTATAGTTTTCAACAACTTCGCGGTAGTATAAGGTTTTGTCAAAAAAGCTTTTGAATAATCTGCAACTTTCGCAATCTTGTCTTTATCTGTTAATCCGCTGACTGCAATAATTTTAGCATCAGGACTGATCCTGTGAATGGCCCGGCAGCTGGTTGGGCCATCCATGACAGGCATCATCAGATCCATAATAACAACTTTGATCTCATCTTTATTTTGAGCATACAATGCTACCGCTTCTGTTCCATCGGTTGCCATAAGCACTTTATACCCGTATTCCTCCAGTGTCGAACCGGTGATCTCCCTGATCGATGCTTCATCTTCGGCAATCAGGATCAATTCCCCGTGCCCGCCGGACAATTCAGGTTGCTGATGCTTTGCTTTTTGTATTTCGGCTGTTGCAGTTGCGGGTAAATATATCTTAAATGATGTTCCTTTTCCGATTTTGCTATCCACATTTATAAACCCGCCATGACTTTTCACGATCGCCAGCGTTGTTGAAAGACCCAGTCCGGTGCCTTTGCCGTGTTCTTTTGTGGTGAAGAAAGGCTCAAATATCCTATCGAGTATTTCAGGAGGAATTCCTGTTCCCGTATCCGAGACTTCAATAACAATGTGGGGGCCTGGTTTTGCATCTATGTTCATCCGTGCGAAATTTTCATCAACTAAAAAATTTTCAGCTTTGATATGAAGTATTCCGCCAGATTTCATCGCATCCCTGGCGTTCACACACAGGTTCATTATAACCTGATGCAGTTGTGTGGCATCTCCGTATATGACCCAGATATCTTTTGGCACGTCGGTTCTGATCTCGATAGATTTCGGGAATGTCTCTTTTGCAATCTTCATGATCTCAGCAATGAGGTATGCTGCCGGAATAACATTGCGTTCACCCTCAACGCCGCGCGCAAACAACATGACCTGCTTCATCAGGTTAGCTCCGCGCCGGGTGTTTGTTTCGAGGATTTCCAGAAGCCTCTGGCTTTGTTCATCCTTAAACTTGCCTTTTAATATTTGCACCGACAGCATTATCGGAGTCAGCACATTGTTGATATCATGCGATATGCCGCCTGCGAGCGTGCCTATACTCTCTAATCTCTGTGCGCGCAGTAGCTGCGCTTCCAATTTATTCTTATCAGTGATGTCCGTATTGATGATAAGTATTGATTTTGGTTTCCCTCTATTATCGCGCACCAGGGTCCAGCGGCTTTCGACATCAATATCCCTGCCATCTTTTGTTACCTGGTGCAGCTTGCCCATCCACTCTCCCTTTTTCATTACGCCCTTCTCGGCTTCAATGAGCTGAGGCTCTTTTTTATACAGCAGCTCATCGGCATTTTTGCCTATGGCCTCATCTGCGGTCCAGCCATACAGGCGCTGTGCGCCTTTATTCCAGTATATGAGGCGGTTGTTTAAATCGCGCACCCCTATGGCATCGTGTGCTCTGTCAAGAAGTGCGGCCTGCTCTCTTATTTGTATCTCGATATGCTTGCGCTCAAGAATCTCCTTTCTCAGAAGTGCGGCCTGTTCTCGTATCTGGTCTTCTGCGAGTTTGATCTCGGTCAGATCCGTGGCAACCAGATTGATAACCGGCGTCGCATCCATTTGCACGGCATTCATGGAAATATATGTCGGCACAGCCGTTCCGTTATCTGCGAGGAAAGTAACTTCTCCTTTGCTGCTGCCTGCCCTGCCAAGACGCAGCAGCTCCTCAAATACCGGTCGGTAAGTCGGTGAAACGAATTGCAAAATTCCGGTACCGATCAATTTTTCAAGTGGCATCTTCAGCATCCGGGCAAGACCGCTGTTGCAGTAAAGGATGGAATTATCGGCATCGAGCATTACCGCCCCTTCCCCCATTTCCTCAATAAGAATACGATAGGGCTGCTCCGCCCCTTTCAATGTGAATACCTGCTCGCCTTTTTCCCCTGAGAGAACAAAGGCATCCACCTCACCGCTCCTGATGGCGCGTAAAGTCTCCTCAGCTTCAGAAAGCTGCGCACGGAGCCTGTCAATTTCAAGCAGCAGTTCTTCATTCGATCTGTCTTTTATACTCATAACCTGGACTTTGGGCTCAAATCAAGTCCCACAAGAATACGCTCTTTATCCGACATATCACCGATAAGTTTCCGTAAAGGAAGAGGGAGTTTCTTAATAAGAGTGGGAGCGGCAATTATCTGTGCATCATGAGCAAGCTCAGGCTGCTGGTAGATATCTATCACTTCAAGTTCGTAGCGGCCTTTGAGATTTTCCTCGCAGATTTTTTTGATGTTCTGGATAGCCAATGTAGACCTGGGCGTCATCCCTGTAATATACAGGCGAAGACGGTATGTCTGCGTTTCTTTCTTTTGAAGCAATTGTTCAAACTCTTCTTTATCATCTTTTATTTCTGTTTCATTCATTGATTATGCCTTTCCCTATGATCATATCCCTCCAATCCTACTTATTCTTTGAGAGGGCGAATATCAAGCCCGACAAGAACACGCTCAGTATCGGACAGGTCGCCTATTATTTTCTTTAGAGGCGGGGGAAGTTTCCTTACCAGAGTAGGAAGGGCAAGTATCTGGTCTCCGCTGGCAAGCTGCGGGTTTTTCAGGAGATCGATCACTTCGATCTTATACTGGCCCGCAAGGTGTTCTTGACAGAGTTTCTTAAGATTGGAAAATGCTGTCATGGATTTGGGCGTCTGTCCCGCAACATACAGCCTCAAAACATATATATCTCCATCAGGGATTTCGGATTCTTGTCCTGCTATTTCTGTTGTGCTGTTCATTTTTTGTTCCTCCTTACTGGCTCTTTATTAGCGGGCTGGTCCGGGGTCTCTGCCTTTCGAAGACATGCCATTTCTATGCGATCTTCGGCCAGAGTATTCTCCTTTATCTCTTCTTGCTGTGTAAGCTTATTTATTTCTTCCTGCACATCTTCAAACTCGGAATTCAGGGCTGCGACCTGCACTTCCAGAGCTTTGCTCTTGCGATTAAGTTCACGCTGTTTTCGTTCGATTTCCTCTTTTCGCAAAGTTTCCGAAACTTTCTCGTGTGCCTCCTGTGCAATACGCGCGGTGCCTGTCAGTACTCCTGCAGGACCAAGGTACACATCTATCAGGTCTATGCCCTTATCTGTCAGCATGAACTCACGGATCTGGTTAGAATGCGCCATGCCGCGAGACTTCAGGATATACAGTCCGCGATTTCGCTCACCTGGGATCTCGATATCACGAAGCAAAAGCCACGTATCCATTGTTGATGAGATGCCAAATTCAGTCTGTTCAAGTGTACCTGCGGCGTGCGACAGGTTCGTAAAGAAAGCTGTTATCTGGTTCGCTTTCAGGAAATCAATAAGACGCGACAGCATTGATTTGACCTCGTTTTCGCTGCCTACGGAGATCAGGTTTGTAACAGGGTCGATAATAACGACTTGTGGTTTGAAATCTCTTATAAGTTTATGCATCTTTACAAGATGCATTTCAAGACCATATAAGGTAGGACGCACTGCATGTATCTGCAAAAGCCCCTGCTTCATCCAGGGTTCAAGGTCAATGCCGATGGAGCGCATATTGCGGATAAGCTGGCCCGGGGATTCCTCAAATGCAAAATAGAGACACCGCTCGCTGCGTTTGCAGGCTGCACTGGTAAAGTGGGCGGCAATACTTGTTTTTCCCGTACCTGCCGTACCTGAGACAAGAACACTGCTGCCGCGATAGTATCCCTGTCCTCCAAGCATGGCATCAAGGCGGGGTATGCCTGAGGATATCCGTTCGCTGGATGCTTCATGCTGCAATCCGAGCGATGTGATGGGCAGCACTGAGATGCCCTCTTCATCTATCAGGAACGGGTACTCATTTGTACCGTGCGCCGAGCCGCGGTATTTGACCACGCGTAAACGCCTGGTGGAAATCTGCCCCTCAATCCTGTGGTCAAGCAGGATAACGCAATCGGAAACGTACTCCTCCAGTCCGTGGCGCGTCAGGGTACCTTCGCCCTTTTCTCCTGTAATGATCGCTGTGACACCTTTTGTTTTCAGCCACCGGAATAGCCTTCGAAGCTCTGCGCGCAGGATGCTTTCATTTTCTAACCCGCCAAAGAGCGATTCTATTGTATCCAGCACTACGCGCTTTGCCCCGATAGAATCGATAGAATGATTAAGGCGGATGAACAGACCTTCAAGGTCGTATTCACCTGTCTCTTCAATTTCACCCCGCTCGATGCGAACATAGTCTAGAAGCATCTTTTTGCCGGATTCAAGCTCGTTCAGATCAAAACCCAGCGAAGCGACATTCTGGACCAGTTCTTCGGAGGTCTCCTCAAACGACATGAAGACACCGGGTTCGTCATATTGAACTGCGCCGTGTACCAGGAATTCCATTGCTAACAATGTCTTGCCGCACCCTGCGCTGCCGCATACCAGGGTGGGGCGCCCCATTGGTATTCCTCCATCCGTAATCTCATCAAGTCCCCGCACTCCTGTCTGGCATTTCTGAAGAAAAATATCAGAAGGTTTTATGTTGTTTTTATTTTTTACTGTAGTCATTGGCCTGCTCCTTTCTTATAATCTCTGCTCCTAGTTGTATTGGAATTATTTATTCAACTTTCCTCTTTCTTTATATTATTATACACCTTAACATTTAGCGATATATCAACATAGCGGTTATGTATCATGTTCAAATATGTAGAATATTATAAGTAAAGTTGTCTTTGTATTAAAGATAACTTTTTTGGCAGGCTCTCTAAAATACCCTTATCAGAAAAGGAAAAAAAGAAAATAAGAAATATCCCGTGCGACATGGGTTTAAATCAACCTTGAAACGCCCTGCCTTACTTTCAGGATTAATCTGTCAGGAATGCTGTCTATAAGCTCAGGCAGGATATATACAGCTTTTATAAATGCCTGTGATGCTTTCTCATAACTCTTAAGTTCATAATACGAAAGCCCCATCCCATAATGAGCTTCCGGAATACCAGGATCGATATCCAGGGCCTTCTGGAACTCTTGCAGTGCCTTTTCATAATTGAGCGACTCAATGAACAGGTTCCCGATATTGATATGTGGAGATGCATAAGCAGTGTCTATACGCAGAGCCTCCCTGAACTCGTCCACTGCTTTTGCATCCAGTTTCCGGAGGGCATAAATCTCTCCGAGATTATTATGTGCAGGTGCATAACCCGGATTTATCCTGAGCGCCTCCCGGAGTTCAAGAAGCGCTTCTTCCAACCTACCAGAGACGGTATATATACTGCCAAGGTTAAAATGTGCTTCTAAATATTCGGGATTCTGCCTGATCGCCTCTTTCAGCTCCTTTTCAGCCTCATCCTGCCGCTCCATTTTATGATATGTTACACCCAGGTTGTTATGGACTTCATTATAACCGGGATCAAGACGTATTGCCGCATTAAGTTCGTCTATTGCTTCTTCAAACCTCCCTATTTTATCATACGCAAGGCCGAGGTTGTTATGGATATTGTGGTTTAAACCAATACCTGAAGTCAGATGGAAAGATGAGTAATACCGGGTCAGGTACTGCGCGGTTTCAGCATCCATGGTTGAAAAATCCAGGTCTTTTTTCAATATCCAGTTATTTTTGCTCCTGTCATACATGCTTGTTTTTATTTCTTTTATCGAATCTATGCTGAAATCAACGAATATTATCGAATCAGGGGAAAAGCTATCTATTACAATGAAAACATGCTCCCCGGAATTTGCAGCTTTCACTTCCGTAACAAGGCATTTTAACAGGATATAGCCGAGCTGTGTAATGGCTGCGCATGATGCAAGGAATTCCTGTTCCTTTAATTTTTCTTCTAATGGTATCTGCGCCCTGGCTATGATAAAAAATATATCCTCGTTCTTCAGGTTAAGCCCATTGACCAGCAGCTTTATCAGGCGTATGGGTGCTTCGGGACGGTAAATGCTTTTATCCTCAAGAAGCAGCATAAGGTCCTTAAGGGCCTTGATAAATCCATCCGTATCCCTGGTTTGTGCTGCCTGGTTTGCTTTTTGTTTTACGCTTTCAAAATCTATCTCTTTAAATAATTTATTAAGCTCTTCACTTATTTCCCGTATGAAATACGAAGGATAGCAAAGATCATGAAGGCAGCGTATTAAAGAATTATTCTCCCGGTTCATTCCTGGTCTGATTGTGCCACAGTTCTTATCCTCTTGACACCTTTGATCTCTTTTATTATTTCCACAACATTCCGGGGTATAAAATGCTCCCATTTTTCACCTTTTAATATCCTGCGCCTGATCTCGGTTCCTGAATAGCTGTTTCGCTTGAATAGAGGCGACTGTTTTACCTCGATCCCTTCTTCGCTTAGCAGTTCTATCACAAGCGGATTGTTAGTATATGCAATATCAAAAGGCGGCACCATGGATTTCACATGTGAGACCCAGAGGGAATTGCGCTGGATATCCTCTATTGGTATTACATAGTGCCTGATATCAAATTCCATCAGTGCGCTTGAAACCATGAGCACCCGTTCGCCTGCTGTGAACGGATTCTCTATCTCATGGCTTTTCTGGGCGCTGCCTATACCCACGATGATCTCATCCACTTCATTTACAATCTGTTTTAAGACCTCATGATGCCCCAAATGATACGGCTGGAATCTCCCAAGATAAATTCCGCGGCGCATATTATTCTTTGGGTTTGGGAGCAGGCGGTTTCGCTCCGGATGGTTTTTCAGCCGATGGCGGTGGTGGAGGCGGCAGCGGCGGAATATTCGCGATCCTCTCTGCGCCCCATGGTCTGATAGGCTTATCCCGGCTCCATATTTCTTTCATGAACGTGCGCCAGTCCCAGCTGTTATGTTTATGCTTCATATCCGCGAGTTTCTTGACCATTTCCTTATTTATCGGTTTGTCTGTCCACTCAATATCATTGACTTTATCAAGGTACTTCTCGCCGATTTCCGTTCTTACAAAAACAGTGCTCCACCCCTCATCCGAACCCACCGAGCCTACGGATATGTCTGCATAATATGAGGTATAATCCTGGCAAAAATGGCATCCTTTCCTGGCAAGGGGCGCAACGACCTTGATCGGTACTTCTTTTACTTCTTTATCGGTTTCGACAATGAAATTACCTTTATGGAAGTTCATCTTCCTGACATCCCTGATATCAACCCCCATGATCTTCGGGATCATTTCTTCCAGCATTATCTGTTCAGAAAAACTCTCCATGCATATAAGTCCGATTGTCAAACTAATCCTGTTATAATTCTCACGGAAAAGTTTTGCGCCGTGAATCTGGCATGGTACTCCCACGAATGCGACTTTTTTATATTTTTCCAATACATTCTTAACTATCTCGACATATGTCCTTGGTTTCTCCTGCATGATACCATCGGGAGAGATAAGAGGCGATTCGGCGCTGTCAACATATGCCCTGTGTATGTCCCTCATTGTTGAAACAGCAGGTTCATATGTATACTTCGTACCGCTTGCGGCTGTAACATCCTCAGGTTTGGTGAACACCACAATTTTTGTTTCCCATTTCTCATTTCGCACCACACCGACTGCACAGTCGATCTCTCCCTGTTCAAGAAGAGATTTCAGTATCTGGGAAACAATTGCCCCATCCTGGCCGTGAAGTGTTTTGCTTCTTCCTGCTTTCATTGTCCTTATATTATTAAATTCATCCACCGGGAAACCATCCAGTATAGGGCATACGCGTTCGCATGAATAACAATTCACACAAGGGTTTATTTCCTGTTTTGTAGGATCGACATCCTTGAAAAGAACTTCTGTTTTTAATTCCATTTTATTATAGTTGTTCTTTTCCTTTGAGATATCAACCGGGCCCCTGCGTACTACGGGGGCGTTTACCGGACAGATAGCTTCGCATGTACCGCAGGAAGAGCAGTAGTTATATTCACCGACATCTGCAATTTTTGGCAGCCCAACGTCCGGGGCATACATATCACCCAATCTGATGAGCACCTTATCCTGTTTGGTTTTGATAACACCCCTTTCTACAGGGGGTGCTGCGGAAATGCTGTCCGGTTTTGCTTCCACTTTACTTTCCTCCGATGATTTCTTTTCCTATCAATTTTATAGCTGTTTCCTTGTCAGGGCCGATCGGAGAGCCCGCGACTATCTGGGTAACACCGATCTTCTGGAGCGCTTCGACTTTTGCCTTGCAATCAGCCGGTGTCCCGCATATGGAGAAAGCATCTATCATCTGGTCGGAGACAAGGGTGTTCAGTCCCGGGAAGTCACCTTTTGCAATGGCATCGCCGATCATCTTCTTTGCTCCAACATCAATACCATGCCTTTGCAGAACGGTTTCGGGTGAACCTGCAACAATAAATGCAACGACTACTTTTGCTGCGCCTTTGGCTTTCGCAGCATCCTTATGGATCGAGAAGCATGCATAAGCGCCCACATCAACACTCTTCGGGTCGCGTCCTGCTGCGTTTGCGCCCAGTGCGATCTGTTTTATTGCAAATTCAAAGTCCTTTGGATGTGATGCATTAATGAGCACTCCGTCAGCGACTTTGCCTGCAAGTTCCAGCATTTTGGGACCCTGTGCTCCCATATATATCGGAATATTACCAGTCTTAAAAGCAAGTTTTGCTCCCCCGACTTTTACACGTTTCCCATCCTGCGAGACTTTTTTACCGCTGAAGAATCCCCGAAGGGCGGTTATGCTTTCGGCAATCGTGGTCATAGGCTCGACCCACTCAATGCCCATGGCATCAAAAGTGGCCTTGTCACCGGGGCCAATGCCGAGTATTGCGCGGCCGCCTGATATCTCATTAATTGCGCCAATGCTCTGGGCAGTGATAGCGATATTCCTTGTATAAGGGTTTGTCACACCTGTCCCGAGTTTTATCCTGTTGGTGTTCATTGCCAGTACTGCAAGTGTGGTGTAAACATCACGGTTATTGTAGTGATCTGTTATCCATACATTGTCAAAACCATTTTCCTCTGCGAGCTTTGTGTAGTGTGCTAATTTTAGAACCGGATCTGCCGGCACAAATTCTATACCAAACATATTTCCTCCTACGTTTTAAAGGTCATTCGTCTTCCTTATTTAAAAGCATATTGGTTTTATTCGGGCACTTCAGGGCGTTAATGTCGAATCCTCAAGAAAAATCCCCTGTTAAAGTTTTGCCCCGCAATTTATACAGAACCTTGCTCCTTTATTCTTTGTGCCGCACTGAGAACAGACCATATCAACTTCCTCATCTTCCCCCTTCCCCAGTTCCTGATTGCTTGCCTTGATCTTAGCGATTGCAACATTTTGCTGCAATAATTTTGAAGCGGATTCCTGCCCGAAATCTATCCCCTGCATTTCAAGGTCCGGTTTTCTCTGGGATTCCACGAATTTTACCAGGGATTATGGCATTCGCTCAGGACATTTGCAGCATAATGGTTCAGCCGGTTATCGCTTATGACTGCGACCCTTTGTGAAGAAAGAGAATCATGCTAAATAACCCGCCGCACGCAAGCGAAAAAATAGCTGATTTCTGATACTGGGTATCAACTGTTTCTGGCTGTGTTTCCATGAGGGTATAGCCCTGGGATGTTCCGGTATTCTGGACTCCTGTATTTGCAAGGGCTGGCATGCTGCCAAGGAATCTATATGGATAATCGTATTTTATTTCTCTTGCACCGTCTTCAAGACTACGGTATACTTTCTGAGGGTGACCGCCGTGGATATCCTGAGGTGTATAAGTCCTTTTTGCAGTTGGGACATGTCCCGGGACAAGCATCGTTGTGAGAATGAACCCAAGAACAGAAGCGATTAAGGATTGAATTAAGTTCACTGATTCTCTCATAAATATTATAAAATAAAAAATAATATTATTGATGGTATGCCTACAATACCCCATAAGACCGGATTATACCGCCATACCTTTGCTCCGTCAAGCGGTCCGAAAGGTATCATATTGAAACCTGCAAGGAACACATTGATAAAGGCAGCTCTTGTGAGTATTTTTATTGCTAAAGGGTTCGTTATTGTTAATGAAATCATAATGAACAGGAATGCAAGTATCAGATTTACAACAGCACCGGAAACAGAAATATAAGCAAACTCTTTTTCATTCTGAAGCTCATCCCGGTAATAGTATTCAGGTTGACCGAAAATTATTCTTTTCCCCCGGATCATTACAGCGCCTGGTGCCGCAAATACAAAACCACCGTTAGTGAAAACCGACAGCCCCACGGCCAGAAGAAGCCCAACAGGACTTGCCTGGTAATCTGCAACATAACCGTATCTCTGGGCTGTGAACTTATGGGCCAGTTCATGCAAAAGGAACCCGGAACCTACCCCAATGGCGGCTATAGCTAATGCTTCTATATCGGTGCTCGGATAAGAAAATGCGATGGTAAGAACAAGTAAAGAAGCCACGAGATGTATTATTTCTCGTATGCTATCCTGGTTCATGCGCCCCATGTTCGTTTATAAATATATAAATCATACCATGCCGCATGCGAAATTTGATAATAACTCGCCGTTCTGCGGTGTTTTCACGCCGTAGAGGCATTGGCGCGCATCTTTATAATATAGACGCTCTTCAAGTATCCCTTCTTTTTTCAACTTGTTCAGAGCATAACGTACAGTGCGGGGAGGAAGATAGCTTTCACAGACAAGTTCCTTCTGGGTCATGAGCCCTTTATATTCAAGCACCTTGAAAACCAGTTTTACAGAAGGTGATAATTGCAATATTTTTCTCATATAAAGTCCCTGAGTTGCTGCGGTTTCAGAATAAAGATACTTATCTGTTGTTTTCATGTAATATCTTTTGATTACACCATGATATGATTTAAATCTTTAGGCAAAATATGCCTTATTTATTGTAAATTAATAGAAAGAATCAATAGTCAATCGATAGAAAAATTAATATAGCATTAAACGTCAATAACTGCTTCCTACATAACAAAAAAGCATAGGGGGAAATAATATTTCTAAAATAACCAGGTTGAAAAAGCAATATATTTTCATTATACTGGCAGCAATAACGCTTGTTCTGATCTTAAGCTCCAGCATTTTTAAAAACCAGGAAAAACCTGAAGAACCAAAATTAATACCGTCTGTTTCCATTGGCTGTGACAGAGTAATATGGGAAGATTCAGAAGAGTTATTAGAGGCGACAATAAAGAATATAAGTAAACCATCATATGAATGGAAATCTGACGGCACCCTTATCGGTACTGACCAGAAGCTCTTACAAAAATTCGGAATCGGAGAGCACTCTATACAGCTTAATGTGACTTTTGATAATCAGACAACTGATAATCAGACAATTTCTGCAAAAAAGTCTATTATTATTATTAATTCGGCTGATGGCATAACTCTGGATAACTATGAAGTATCAAAGAATCAGTGGGGATTCCAGACGATGTTTAAAGGAAAAAAGGCAGGAGTAAAAGGAGTTACAATCTCTGTTAACTCATCGAAGCCATTAGAAGTAAATTCATGCGGGGCGGTTTCAACAAAAGGGCTTTTCTCAGGAGAATATTCATGGAAAGCAGAATATCGCAGTAAAGAGATAGCATCAGGAACTTTCAATATCAAAGAAATAACTGATTTGAAAATCGACAATATCAACGTTGCACCCAGTTATACTGCGGGAAGCGTTGTTAAATCAAAGATAATTCTTAAAAACACAGGGTCGGTATCAGTTAAAGAATTTACAGTAAAGACCACTGCAATCAATAATAATTTTGCATGGATGGGAGATAAGGCAAAAAGAGAATATACCGATAAACATAATGCAGATATAAAACCGGGTGAAATTTATGAAATCCCGATAGAAATGACAATCCCGGAAAAAGTAAGTGGCATAAGACCCTCAGGAAAATACGATATAATAGTAAATATATTCTTAAAAGACCAGACCGTAGATACGAAGACTGTACATACAGAGGTCATATAGGTTAATTTAGTTTCCATCATTATGATAATTATATCAACTATTCTGTATACTTTCGAAAGGTATAAATATGTTCAAGGATATTTAAGTGTTTGGAAGTAATTCCTGAGAGTAGTGCTTGGTGGGATTGAAAATGATTTTCATAAGAGTATGTTCGATGCGTTTTGATAGACAAAAATTCTCTATTTCTCCGGATCCTTAAAAATTAGAATTCCAGGAGAAAAAATGACAATAGCTGCGATTTACCCTGCTTTTAACAATGAAGTATCAATAGGAACATTAGTGCTTCAAACAAAGAAGCATGCGGACAATGTCGTGGTGGTAGACGATGGTAGTACTGACCGGACGGCAAAAGTTGCACAACTTGCGGGGGCTGAAGTAATCCGCCATACTAATAAAAAGGGAAAGACTGCAGCACTTATGACTGGTTTTGAATATGTAAGAAGAAATGGAGCCAGAGTGATTTTAACTATGGACCCGGACCAACAACATGACCATAAGGAAATTCCAAGGCTTGTAGCTCTTATTCTCAAAGGAAAGGCAGATATCGTGAATGTTAGCAGGGGCATCAATGGCAATAAGAATAATAAACATTTTAACTACCATGGAATACAAAATATTATTCAAAAAGATTCTAATTCCGGTACTAAAATCCCCATAATCGACCAGATCGGATTCGCGGCATTCGCCAGACATGCACTGCCAGTATTAAGATCAGAATCAAACATGCAGACAATTAATTGCAAGATGCCGTCTGATGCTGCAAATGCCGGATTGAGAGTAGAAGAGGTGGAGGTGGGGACAAAATCTGATGCGGGCTGCTCAACCCAGAATTCTTCCAGCTATGACGACGTCAAGGTCATGGTAAAAATGCTGGAGGATATGGAATTGAGCAAGCCGCTTTTTTATTTTACCATTCCCGGAATGATCTGTTCTGCGATTGGCATGGGTCTGGGATTGAATTTTTTAAGAGGTTTTTATTTAGGGGAGAGTTTGAGATTCGGACCGACGCTTTTTATGATAGTTCTAACAATATTAGGGGTTTTCATGGCGTTTACCGGGATCATATTGCATTCGGTGGCAAGACTAATCAATGAAAATAAAAACATTCCAAAAACAGTTGAGCAAAATAGGGGACGAATATGAATTCTACATGGAATTTTCAAACATTAAATTGGGAAACATTCGATCCAAATATCGTTGCCACAATTGAAAATGAATCAAGGGTTTGGGCTCCATTCAGTCAGATCGGTGAAGCTAATATATCATATCCTGTGGATGGAATAGTCAGAAACTATACTATGACTGTCCGGGTATTAAGCAGCTATACCGGTCCAATCAACGTTGATCAAGACATTGAGATTAAATACTTTAACAACGTTAGTAGAGTTAAAGCACAAGTCACCGGTACTGCAGTCCCGGTTCCGGAACTAAGCACCGGAATATTAGAGAATCAAGCAAATTTGGGGGATAATATTCCCCATTTTATTTCCCCGGATTAACAAAAAACAATTGTTAAACACTTAAAATGCGGGTGGGAATCATCATGAATAAAACAAAAATGAATATGGGAAATATGAATTATATTTTAATCATATTTATTGGAATAATAATTATTTTCTATTCCAATACTCTTGGGTGGCTAATCCAGTCATGGATGCATAATGAATACTATTCCCATGGATTTATCGTACCGATTATTTCAGGATACATTGTATGGAGTATGAAGAGTGAACTTGCAGCTATGGAGAATAAACCATCGCAGGCAGGTCTTGCATTGTTCATGGGAGGCATTGCGCTTCAGGGGATAAGCGTGTTGTGGACTATACGATCCCTGTCAGGCATCTCTCTTTTATTAACCATCGCAGGTGTGGTAGTATATGTATATGGATTTGAGTTCCTGAAAAAAATCTGGTTCCCATTCCTGTTTCTCCTGTTGATGATACCGCTGCCTGTTGTGGAGACGATCGCGCCTCCGCTCCAGGTTATCTCTGCATTTGCTTCAGCCGGTGTTGCAAATATGGTAGGGATACCCGTAGTGAGAGATGGACTGGCATTGAATCTTCCGAAAGGATCGTTTGAAGTAGGACTGCCGTGCAGCGGTATAAATTCAATCATCTCGCTGTTTACCATCGGAACTATATTTGCCTTTATTACCGTAGGCAGCAAAACAATGAAAATGACGGTACTTGCATCAACAATACCTCTTGCCCTGGTAGGGAATGTTATCAGGATCACTTCGGTGCTGGCTGTTGCGACCAAGTTCGGGAGTAAGGTTGCCATTGATTATTTTCATGATTTTTCAAGCCTTCTTTTATTCATTATTGCATTAGCAGGATTATTTCTCGTAGGGAGGTGTTTCGGACGGCTGCAATTCAAAAAAATATTTTAATAATGATAGGTATACTTCTGCTTTCATATGTTGCAATATTTTTGCTATCTCCCAATGATATGACGGATTATACTGTGGCAGATACCGAATACTGGCGCGAGACAAACAATCGCCTGATGCTTAAAACATCATATGATTATAACAGCAAAGAAGATGTACAAACATTTCCGAAAAACCTCCGTGAATGGAAAGGTTATGATTTCCAGTATCCGAAAGAAGTATATAAACTTTTAAATGCGGATATATTCCTTAGCAGGACATATACAAAAGATGACGGACGTCTTGTCTGGATGGACATCATAAACAGCAAAGTTGGAGAAAGCTTCCACAAGCAAAGAATATGCGTAGAAGGGGCAGGGTGGAAAGTCGATAACGAAAGTATCGCCCAATTTAAAATAGCAGAAGCTCCGAACCCGTTCACAATATTACATGCCAACAGACTGGATTATAGCAAGAAGGATGAAAGACAAGTCATGGTTTACTGGTTCATGTTCAAAAAATTCGGGTCAAATGATACGGTAGCAATGATACGTCTCACTTCTCCTGTTATTTCCGATGAAACAAATGCGTATAATACGATAAGAGATTTCATTCAGGATGAATTATTTAAAGCCATGTATAAACAGGCAGCGCCAGCAACCACTACAGTAGCAGAGAATATTATGAACACATATGGTAATTTGGGTATTGTTGCAGTTGGAATGGGGATCCTATTACCGTTAGGTCTCATATTTGTGGGTGTGAGGAGAAAGAATTGATTTCAAAAGAAATAAAATTATGAGCATGATCGCAGCACTATCAAATACACAGACATTCTTCCCTATGGAGATTATCACCCAGGGAGGGGCAATAGCCACGGTGTCGTTGATCATATCACTATCCATAGCTCTTCTTATTTCAGATTCAAAGTACTGTAATGGATGGACTTTAAGCACGCTTGACAGCTGTTCCAAATCTCTGCTTGTAACCTTTGGAGCTATCCTGTTTTTCAAGATTTTGCTAATAATATAGGCAGTATCCCGAATAGAAACGTGTTTGTAACCCCATGGATCATCACGATGAAGGGAAAGCTCCTGGTCTTATGGAATATGATACCCAGAACAAGCCCAAAAAGAGTGGCGTAAATTATCTCGACTGCAAGGCCATAGCCTGCATGCATTATCCCGAAAAGTATAGCTCCGATTAATAATCCTTTATTAATGCCGAACAATAATTGAAGCCTTGTTTGCAATATTACTCTGAAAATGAGTTCCTCAACAAATGCGACAAAGATAAACATCACGACAGATATCTGAAAAAGATTAGGCAATGTTAATTGTGTTATTAGGGAAACAGGATGAAGTATATTATATTCGATCAATGCCATTGCCGCACCGATGATAAGGGCTAAAGGCAAATAAATATACAAATATCTGAAATTAAAACCGATATCGTTCGAATCAATATTCTGATGCGTTGTGACATAATAAATAGGGATGAACATAACGCCATACACAAGAGGATACCATAGCAGCGATACGGTAAAGAACTGGGGCATAGCAAGATTTATTATCCGCATCAGGAGTAAGAGGAGTAAGCTCTGGAGTACGCTTTTCCCTTCTCCGGGATCATCTCCAAGCACAAGAGCAAGAGTAATCGCCTGAAGGTTGATAATATGCACCGCCAGGCCCATGAACGTATGTCCGAGGAACATCATGAGTTCCCCTGCGGCTAATCCCAGCACAGCAAGATAGATACCTTTTTTCATACTGAAACATTTACCCACAAATGGAGTTCCCGGTAAGGAGCAGTGAAATTATCTTCTTTGTACAACAGGAACTCAAGCTTCATATCTGTCCCGACACTTTCGGGTATAAAGGTCATGTTATTTTCCCACGTTTCATTGTGATCCAATCTTATCTCGGTTTTTCCTACAACTTTTTTATTAAGCACTGTTTCAACAGTATAGTTTAACAAGGTATACTCGTGGTTAACCACACCCCCCAGAACAGTAGCAGGAGAATTATAATTGAGCTGTGAAGGGTAATTTTCCGCTTTGCCGTCAGGACCCAGGATATAGAATTCTGTAAATTTCTCTCCTATTCTGGGGGTCGATATCACATGAATTAACATTCCTGCAGCCAGGACTATGGAAAAAATAAGTATTATGGTCAGGATTATATCGGTTCTGCTTTTAGATAAATTGAACTCCTCATTTATAGTATCTAAGACTTTATGGAATGGTACTAAAAACTTCTCTTCATCCGGAAGTTTTCCCCGCCTGTATGCAGCGACGATGATCAATGCTATTGTATAGAAGCAAAGTATTAGCAATATTGGGAAAAGTTTTATTCCGGTGATGAAATTTAATAACAGACCAAGGAGAGGTACCACGGCTATACTCAGGCCGAAACTCAGAGCCACTCGTTCTATTCCTTCAAGATCATTTTTTCTTGGAAATAGAGCTGCTATCAACACATATCCGGGAATAAAGAGAACCATAGGTATGCCCAGAATGGTCCTTATAAATGATTCACTCAAAGAAGGGGTAAGGACAAATATGAACGTGAGAATTACCCATATAAACATTATTGACAGGTCCGATGGAAATGCATATTTTTTTCTCATAATAAAGTGCTAATTTTAATCTAACATCTATAAGGATTTACTCATATATAACTCATGTATTTTCTATTTTTGCATTAAAAAACCCACATGCGCTAGAATTTTGCATAATTATAATGATACTTATAACTGGAAAAGTATTATATAATAGTCAACCTTATTATCATAACTATCATGAAATACTCAATAAAGACATGTTTGTCCATATTTGTTATCATTTCCACAGCCTCTGCTGCGGATAACTCACGTTATGATCTCAACATCAATGACGTCATCGATGCCGGCGACCTGGTGATCGTAAGGCAGCATTTTAATGAGACCACGAATGCACCGTATCCTCAGTATGATGTGAACATGGATGGAGTGGTAGATATCATGGATGCTACTCTGGTGGGGCAGCATGTGGGCGAGAACGTAGAGAGGCAAACACCATCGTACGACCTAAACATCAATGGTGTCATCGATGCCGGCGACCTGGTGATCGTAAGGCAGCATTTTAATGAGATCACGAATGCTCCGTATCCTCCATATGATGTGAACATGGACGGAGTGGTAGATATCATGGACGCTACTCTGGTGGGGCAGCATATAGGTGATACACCATCGGTAACAATCTCAAGTAATGATGGATTGAAGATAAATATCAACAATAATGGAAATATTACAGGATTAAGCATCGATGGAACGCAACTGCCGCTTCTTCCTGGGCAGGGCGGCTTTTCATTCAGGGAAGTGCCTGCTGATGATGCTCCTAACCTCCTTGCAAACCCGGGATTTGAGGACGGCGCAGATATGCCTCTTAACTGGGACTTTGTGACCTCAAATGGTAACACACCGACATGGGATACGATATCCCATAGCGGTACGCGATCGGTAAAGATAAGTATTCCGGAAACAACAGCTGGTACAAGCGGATACCCTAAATCAGACCTGATAAAAATAAAGCCGCTTGAATCCTACATAATCTCAGCCTGGGTCAAAACGCAAGACGCAGCAAGTGCATCCGCAGTGAGGGTAATGGAGCTTGATGCGAATAAGAAAATCCTGGGCCAGACTGACCTGCATTTTAACACGGGTACGAATGATTGGATGCAGAAGCATTTAACCTTCCAGACACGCGTAAATACAAGCTATATTTATGTATATGCCAATATCTGGAACAGCTA
>Ga0172443_1054_pt1 | contig 31238 bp, 35 predicted proteins | sample MayberryNE_Catta_6_FD_114741 | JGI IMG/M metagenome (GOLD analysis project Ga0172443, IMG submission 114741) | reverse complement strand
TTCAATGTAAACGACCCATATAATATAACAATTACAAGATTATCAGATGGATTTGAAGAATTTTCAACTAATGGTATATTAGCAGGTGGATCCAAACAAACCATTCCGATTGATTGGAAACCCCTAACTAAAGGCAATTATCGCGTAGTTGCAAAAAGTGATACAACAATAGCAACTAAAGAAACATTAGTTGATATGGAAATCGTTTCACCGGTTCCTGAGCTTTCTACAATGGCCCTCATGTCAGCAGGTCTCATAGGGCTTTTCGGATTGGCCAGATGGAATAGAAGAAAACTGTAGTTCCGAGATAAAACCGAGGGGGATGAAAATCCCTCCCTTATTTTTTAACTTGACTTAAGGAGAGATCCACTTTATAAATAACTTATCTATACTAAAGAGCAGCATTATTCCAACCAATATCAGCACTAGACCGGACAATTTCTTAAGAAGCTCCCCGTTCCTTGAAAACCATTTATACCTGTTCGTGACCTTCTTCCCGTAATAAGCAATAGAAAGCATAGGTAGACTCATCCCTATTGAATAAACGAACAGCATCGATGCTCCGTATGTAGTATTTCCTACCGATGCGACTAATGCAAGCACAGCGCCAAGGATAGGACCAACACATGGGATCCAGAGGATACCAAGTGACATGCCAAGGAAAAATCCCCCCATCAGGCTTCCTTCAGGCATTCTGGAGGAGAATCTGTTTAAAAACCCAATCTGTCGCAAATGCTGTGTTATTGAGCCTGATATTTTCATGAACTCTATATTTACGTCATTATCAAAGAGCACAAGACCCATACTTATTATGAACAGGATCGCAATGTTGCGTAAATAACCGGTATATGTTCCAAATGTGGCACCAAAAGCAGATACCAGCACACCCATCGTCGTAAAGCTTACCGTCAAGCCAGATACGATAGCAAGAGGCCGAAGCCTGTGTCCTCCTGAACCTGAAAATATTACAGGAACAAGCGGGAGACAGCAGGGTTTCATGATTGTAACAACTCCTGCTATAAAAACGATAAATATTGAAAGTTCTGATGGCTGCACCATATTTTTAACCTGCCTTCCTATCGATTTTTTTATTGGATATGAAAACTATCTTCTACTTTACATCTGTTGTAAAGCAAAGTACATATTAGTTTTGTCAATTTTAAGAATCATTTCCTGCCACTGCTTTGATAGGGATCGTTATAAGCCAGACAATGATAATGCTGGAGGTATGGGAACCTTTCATGGCATGGTTTGAAAAAACCACAGGGATCGCGGATTTCACAGTGGCCTGGACTTTGATCTTTGCCGGAGCAATGCTGTTACCTGTCGTGTTAATGCTTGCCGCAAGTTTTGTTTCAAGTATAATCCCAAGAGGAACATCGAATCCCAATATGGTATCTGATCAGGCAGCAGAATTAAGTGTTGTATCGAAGGATTCTACAGAAACGACTCTTTCCGGGTTTGTTCGGTATGGATATGCTCTTATTCCCCTGGGACTGGGAATACACCTTGCCCATAATGCCAAACATTTCCTTGGCGAAGGTTTTTTCGTAATATATACTTCCGTATCCCTTGTAGGATGGAATATTACAGGAGACCTGGCCATATTGAATATGCCAACGATACAGATTATCCAGTATATTCTATCTGTACTTGGAGTGCTGGGCGCCATATATACAGCATATAAAATATCCCTTAACAATCCGAATTCAAAGGCTTCGATACTGCCTTATGTTATCCTGATATTGATGTTCGGTATTATATCACTGTGGATGTACTCAATAATCTTTTGTGCTTCTTTTTTTTCTCTAAAACAAATTTGTGAACTTGCAAACAACAGCAGGTAAAGGGGGTGGCGATGGTCTTGAGATTACCATCCCTGTATTGGGATCAAACTTGCCTAAATGGCAAAATATAAACTTTTTAGCATTTCGGTTGGAACCTCATCCACCGAAGCTATTTTTATCCCTTCAGCTTTTTCTCAATGATCCCTGGCCATATCGATGCCGACACTATCATAGAAAGCACGAATACATATACCATCCCCGCATAAATGTCTATGGGCTTGTACATCTGGGGATTTATGCTCACTTTGCTGGCAGCAAGTATATAGAAAAGTAACACAATAACAATCGAAGTTGCAATACTTGCAACCAGACTGTAAGTCCCAAGTTTTTTTTCCATAATTCACTCCTGTAATTTTATGCGCTTCATAAGGAGCGTATTCATTGTGACAGTAACCGAACTTGCAGCCATCGCCGCAGCAGCAAGAGCTGGATTGATAAGATATGGGGGGTTGGTGAAAGGATAAAGGATGCCCATAGCTATAGGTATTCCAACCGAATTATAGAAGAAAGCCCAGAAAAGGTTTTGTTTTATTTTGCGAAGTGTTAGTTTGCTCAACCGTATGGCCTTTTCAACATCCCGGACATCATTTTTTATTAGCACTATCTGAGCAGATTCGATAGCCACATCCGTGCCGCTTCCAATGGCTATGCCCACATCCGATTGGGTAAGAGCCGGAGCGTCGTTAATGCCATCCCCAACCATTGCTACTTTTTGACCTTCAGCCTGGAGTTTCTTTATTTGTGCAGCCTTATCCTCGGGAAGCACTTCTGACAATACCCTGTCGATACCTACCTGTTTTGCGATAGCTTCTGCAGTCCTTTTATTATCTCCTGTTATCATTGCAACTGAAAAGCCCATTTTATGTAGTTCGGCTACAGCTTCCCTTGAATTTTCCTTCAGTGTATCAGCAGCCGCTACGATACCAGCTATTTTATTATTTTCTGCCACGAGCATTGCAGTCTTTCCATTATATTCGAGTTCTTCCAATTTTCCTATAAGCGGCGTGACATCCATACCGTTTTCTGTCATAAGCTTCCGGGTTCCTATAAGCACCCTATTGCCACCATATTTTACCTCTACTCCCCGCCCCGGTATTGCTTTGAAACTCTCTGCATCCGGCACATCGATGCCTCTTGATTTTGCTCCTTTGAGTATGGCCTCACCAAGAGGATGTTCAGACCCCTTCTCTGCTATTGCCGCAAGTTTCAGTACTTCATTCTCAGAACCTTTTACGGCTATCACATCAGTGAGCGCAGGCTCACCTCTTGTAAGCGTCCCGGTTTTGTCGAAAACGATGGTATCAAGTTTCTGTGCTTTCTCAAGCACTTCACCGCCCTTGATGAGAATTCCATTCTGCGCGCCTTTGCCTGTACCCACCATTATAGCAATGGGTGTGGCCAGCCCCACGGCACAAGGGCAGGAGATGATAAGCACTGTTATGGATATCAGAAGCGAGAACAGAAAAGGAGAGACCATTCCCATCCCGAATGTTGAAGGTACATTGAATTTTTCAAACCCTACAAAGAACCAGAAAAAGAAGGTAAGCAGGGCAAGCACATGTACTGCAAGTATGAAATGCCCTGCAACGATATCGGCGAGTTTCTGAATAGGTGCCTTCTGCGTCTGAGCATCCTCAACAAGTTTAATGATCTGAGCAAGTGCTGTATCAGACCCAACCTTCGTAGCAGTGAATTTTATCATGCCTGTCTTGTTCATGGTAGCGCCTATAACCTCTGCGCCTACGGCTTTTTCCACAGGTATGCTTTCGCCTGTAATCATGGACTCATCTACTGCTGTGAGTCCATCAATGACTTTTCCATCAACAGGTATTTTCTCACCGGGCCTGACGATTACGATATCGTTGATCTTTACATTCTCAACAAGAATCTCTTTCTCCTCACCGTTCACCATTATGCGCGCCGTCTTTGCGGCAAGTCCCATGAGCTTCCTTATGGCTTCGGATGTTTTTCCCTTCGTCAGTGCCTCAAGATATCTCCCTAGCACTATGAACATAATAAGCAGTGCAGCGGTGTCATAATAGGTATGTTTGTATGCCTCGCCAAGGTCAAGGAAGGTAGCTGCAACGCTGACCAAATATGCTGCTCCTGTCCCGGTCGCTATCAGGAGATTCATGTCAGTCACGCCGTGTTTAAGACCTTTGTAAGTCCCTTCAAAGAATTGTCGCCCAGGGAACAGCATTACGATTGTGGCAAGAACGAAAAGCAAATAATCGTTTTTTAGGAAATCCGGTACGAATGTCCAGCCAAGGTTTCGTCCCATGTCGCCAAGAGATATCGGGATTGCCAGTACGAGCGCAATTATTAGGTTTATCTTTTGCCTCTTTATTTCCTCCTCGCGCGCCCTTTGCTCCCTGTCAGCATCGGATTTTTCTAACTTCTCGGAGGCAGTATACCCTACACTTTCTATCACTTTGATAATATCCTGGACTGAAATAAATTCCGGGTCATATGCAATTTTCGCGCGTTCAAGTGGGAAACTTACGTTTACCGATTTTATCCCCGGGGTTTTCTTAAGCGCTGTTTCGATATTGAGCGCACATGAAGCGCAGTGCATCAGTCCGACCTTCAGGGTTACTTCACTCTTTGCCACTCCATAGCCCAGTGATGTTATTGCATTTTCAAGGTCTGCAGTGCTTACTTTTGAGGAATCATATTCCACCACAGCTTTTTCAAAAGAGAAGTTGACAGAAGCTTTTATGACACCATCAATCTTGTTGAGAGCTTTTTCAATATTCTGGGCGCACGAAGCGCATGTCATCCCGGTGATCTTTATAGAGTTCTTCTTTATCCCTCCTACTTTATCAACAACTTTTGCTCGGGGTTCGATGATGGCAGGTTTTAATAGCAGCGGACAGGTCTCGTCTTCTTCCATTACCTCATAACCTGCATCTATGATGGCTTTCTTAATAGTTTCAAGAGTTGTTATTGAAGAATCAAACGAGACTTTTGCCTCACCTTTATTAAAATCCGATGAGGCTTTTGTGACCCCTTTAACACTCTTCGCTGCTTCAGTCACGGTTTTTTCGCAATGACCGCACATCATGCCTCTAATTTTTATTATAACGTCGTCCAATGAAAATCTCCTGATATTTTTTTAGAATAACATAGTAATATACTTATCACTTATGTTCATTCCGGTTTAAGAAATGAAAAAATTGAATGTCTGAATTTGCGATTTTCATAATATGAATTTTAAATTTAACTCAATTGTATTTAAATATCAAATATTTTATAAGCTCCAAACATGAAAAAATTAGATCACCATAAAATACTGCCATGAAAAACCCTATTGTTAGAGGAACCATGAAAGGCAATTTAGGGGTTACCCACACATCATCTTTTATTAAATCTTTTTCTGATAGGTTTTTAAGCTCATCAATGATTTTTTCGTTAAGTTCTAACTCCTTAAAGCCGTAATTGGGTTTATAGTAATGACAGGATATTCGTTAAAAGATGTCAGAAAAAGGATTGATGATAAGTATTCAGGCAGGGGTGTTGGAACAAATACATCGCTTCCGCCATGAGTTGCTTATTTTACATCAAACGTAAAGTACAAATATAATAAAAGCAGTGGAAATATAATAAAAACAATAAAAGGAGAATGAAAAATATGCAAACAGACCCAATTTGTGGAATGCAGGTAGATGAAAATACAGCACAGTACAAATCAGAATACAAAGGGATGACCTATTATTTCTGCTCACCCGGATGTAAGAAAGCATTTGATTCCAAACCTGAAAAATACATTAAAAGCGGACCCGTTGGTATGGATGAGAAAAAACCCTGGTGGAAGTTCTGGTAAGAAAGATAATTACAATAATAAAGAGGAGCTTACATGAGAATGCCAGGAATTATAATAGCACTTTTAATCTTGATTACAGCAGCGGTCAGCGGGTGTTTATCCGGAAGTAAATCGACTACCGCAGATAAGACATCTAATGAATCTGCATCGGAGAATAAAGTAAATTCAGAAGCTGGAGTAACTATCACTGCTATATATCTTGGCAATAATACCTTTGATATTAGTCTCGATACTCACTCTGGATCTCTTGACTATGAAATTGAAAAGTTATCTTATATCCGCGACAGTAAAGGGAATATTATCAAACCAGAGTCATGGAATGGAGGCATCGGGGGGCATCATTTTAAAGGAATTTTGAAATTTCCGAAATTTGATGATAGCGCTGGTTTTGAACTGGTAATCCAGGATGTTGCAGGAGTTAAAGAAAGAGTCTTAAAATGGTAAATATATGCTTTTAAAACAAAATATCAGAACTCTTCTTAAAAATCCCTTCGTGTTCGGGGCAAGCATTGGAATACTCGTAGTATTTTTCAATATCTCTATAGCTTCCCTTGCGGAAGGATCGTTTGAGAAGGGATACCAGGTATTTCTTACTAACGGGGTATTTGTGTACCTGATCCCTCTTGCAGTCAGCATTCAGATGGGGCTTTTCAGATATCACAAGAATATTACAACTGAAAATATAGCAGGCTCAGAGAAAATGGGCATGGCGGGCTCAGCTACTTCATCATTGACAATGGTAGCATGCTGCCTGCACCATGTGAGCGATATCCTGCCATCAATTGGTTTGATCCTTGCAGCATCATCTTTCCTCATCCAGTATAAAGATGCAATAATAATCACCGGGCTCATTGTCAACGTTGCCGGGAGCATCTACATCGCAAGAGCAATCATAAAAGACAAATCGATCCTTGAAAAAGCGGGAAAAATCGCAGTTTAAAGAAGGTAAAAATGAAAAAAATCCATTTTGTAATTGCAATCGCCCTGATCGCTGTGCTGGCAGTTTCATTTCTATATTTATCAGATTCCAGAAAAAGCATCTTCACAGAAAAACTGGGGGATATGAACCTTGCTCTATACAGGGATGGTGATGCAGCCATGGTAGCAGTAAAAGAATTGCACGGCAATAATCCTGGTGTAAAAATAGAGAATGCCTATATAGCGAACTACAGAAGTACAACAGCCAGTAAAGCTAAATTCTGGGTTTCAGAATCTAAAAACAGCGAGGAAGCATCCTCGCTTCTGGAGGCTATGAACAGCAGGGTGGGCAAAACAGGTATGTTCAGCGACTCTATGCCTTTGAATATGGAAGGTTTAAAGGTCTATATACAGATAGATAACCCGGATGAAGATTACAGGCAGAATCTCGTGAAAGAGGCTATAAAACGGATTTAGGAATGGACTCAAAAGAATACATTTGCCTGGATTGCCAAAACAAATTTAAGGGACTTGGAAAAAACGTTATCTGTCCTGACTGTAAATCCAGCAACATTGAAACGGTGAGTGCAGAGAAATGAAGAGTTGCTGCTGTGAACTTGATGATGTTGCATATTATCAGGGTAAAACAAAGTTAGGCGAAAAGTGGACTCCAGCTTTATAGAATATATTGATAAAGAGAAATGCAATGGTTGCGGGATGTGCGTGAAGGTCTGTTCGAGAGGTGTTTACGAAATCCAGGAATTAAATGGCAGAAAAATCTCAGTTGCAGTAAACGCTGGTAACTGTGTGGGAGACGGAAGCTGCCACATGGTTTGCAGACCGAATGCTATAGTGTGCCATCGCCATAAATCTCACCTCCACTCATATGACAAAACGGCATACTATATTTGGATCATCCTCCCAGACCGCAAAAATCTCCCCGTTTCCAACTTCAATTGAGGGGTGCATTTGATTTGTATTTCCCGTATCGTCATTTATCCGAATATTTTTATCAAATTTCCAGCTATTGTTTTCTAATCTTCCGCAATGGACGGCAGCACCTGGCTTCCCGCCTCTGCTACAACTGGCAAATCTTTTTTGAACTTGATATTGTTTTTTTTGGCGGTAGAAAAATAGAGCTCTTCAAACCCGAATCTGTCATCCTCCCATACGACATAAAGGTTATTGTTATCAACTGCTATCGAAGGAGAGCCGTGTCCTGTAGTTCCCTTAATTTCGTTAATCCTGATATTTTTGTCAAAAACCCAGCCGTTCTGAAAACTGGCTTTTGAAATATATACATCCCCGGATTTATGAGGCTGATTATTCATTATCCGTGTATAATTGCCATTTCTCTCATCGGCCCAGGTAACATATACTATGCCATTATCAGAAGCTAAAGATGGGAACCACTGGAGAGAATTTGTCTCTTTTTCGGAGGAAGACGCACTTCCATGTAAGTTGATATTCAGGGTAACAAATACTATTATAATTTTCAATAAATTATGTTTTTCTTCTGCATCAGGATCATTTGCAACCCCCTTTATTACCTCACCGCTGGCAATCTGCTCCACAAGCCATTTTGTTCTTATGAAGGGGTAGGGGCATGCTTCGCCTCTTACATCCAATACTGCATCTGGTGTTATCTCTGCCATAAGAACATCTCTACGATAATTAAAAATAGATTCTAACTTTTCATGCGAGTTGTGCTTTATAAAATTAAAATAAAAATGCACTCGACTTTATTATTTGAAAATACAACATAATTTCACTAGTTTTAGGATTATTGCACATCAAGCTTTTGCGATTAGCTTCGTATATTTCTTTCCAAATTCACCCTGACATGTATGGCAGCAGAAGAAATAGTCTTTGTCATTGAATTTCTTTCTGACTGCTTCTCCTGTCACTTTCCTATCGCAATAAGCACAGGTTAATGTTATACTGCAAGAAGCTAGCAGTATGGTTGTTTCTTTTCTAAATGGTGCTTTTACGGATATAACGCGGATATTGTTTATATCCGTGAGGTTTATCCTGTCCTGAATTGCCAGGATGTGCCGCATATCCCCTGCTATCCTCGATACTATAGCCGCGTCAGAATCAGATGTAACATACAGTTCTTTTACCTCTTCCAGCTCCAGCAGTTCTTTGGTTATTCTGCTAACTGCATTTGGCTTTGCATTTACAAGAAGTATTGCCTCGGCTATACCCAGTTTGCTATTATCAATATCTATTGTAAACTTCATTATAATACCGAGTTCAAGCAGCCTATCCACACGGCTCTTGACTGTAGGCACGCTTGTCAGACAAGCTTTTGCTATCTCCTGAAACGATTTCCTGCTGTTGTCCTGTAGATGAGTCAATATCTTGACATCGAGATTATCCAGTTCTACCATAATATTATTTTACAGGCAATGTAAACATAAGTACTTTATGGTTATTTTTACAGATTTTTCGTGCGTAAGATTACAAGCGAAACAAGGAGAAGGATAAATGCAATGATATTCATAAGGACAGTACCAATCACAATATCTCCACTTATCCCTCCCCCTCCAGGACCTATCACAACCGGGTGAACAGTGGCTCTATTCCACAGCCTGTAAGATACATTATACCGGATACAAATACAACGTTACGGGATCTCCGCCTGCCTCCATGGGATCGATGGAAACAGGGGCGATGAAGAATGTCAAGTAGATTGAAACAACTATTGCTACTGTTGTTAATGAAAAAAGTATTTTTTTAAACATGTCTAACGATATGTGTTTAAGTTTATTTACTATATCAATTTCCATTTACAAAAACAATTAAATATTTCTTATTTTTTTATATTTTTTAAGCAAAAACCACTTAAAGAAATAATTTTAGTTATTTACGTTGACTGCGCCCTCAAAGTGGACAACTAGTTAAGCTATGGTTCACTGTGAGGAAAAAATATGGGAAAAATAACACGAAGAAGACATACACGGGAATTCAAGATCTCCATTATTCGGGAGCTTGAAAGTGGAAAGAACCTTGCGCAGCTCAGCCGTGAAAACAATCTCCATCCAACCATGATATCCAGATGGAAATTGGAATATCAAAAAAATCCAGAATCTGCCTTTAGCGGCAATGGTAATATCTAATTTGAAAATCCTGACTGCGATAAACAAAAGGTTCTGACATGGATATCGACTGTAACAGAAGATGGGGATCCCCATCTTGTACCAGTCTGTTTTGTCAAGACAATAGGTAATGATAAGCTGCTGATAGGTGTCTCTTTCATATCGAAGACAGTATCAAATATCAAGAATGGATCCCGCGTAGCCGTTGGAAATGCTGTATATCCAAACGGTTACATGGTAAAAGGGAGTGGAGAGGAATGGATACTGGAAAATATTTCGAGGATTTCAAAGAGCGTATCAACAAGAGATTTGCCGGGAAAATAAAACCAAAAGCTGCAATTTTTGTTAACGTTGAAGAGATATTTCATCTCAAGCCAGCAGAGGGCAAAAAGAGAATAGCATGAATGGTTGAATAACAAAATGAGGGAAAAACACAGTTGAACAAAAGCAGGAGTTACTCTATTAACAGTTGCAGAGATTGCACATGGTTCGATCCTGCCTATGATCAATGCCGCTTTTATGGATTGGTAAGAGCAGATGACTCGGCTTGCATGGAATTTCAGCTTGCAGATTAGAATAGAAGATCAATTGATTTTTCATGACATCCTCTTTGCTAACGTTTCATTCTCTGCCAATTTTTCTATAAGTACTTCCCTCATCAGATCGCATGCCTGCAAGATTTTCGGGTTTGCGATCTTGTAGTAAACATTTGCTCCATCTCTTCGTGTAGTGACAACGTTATTCTGCCTCAAGACCGTGAGATGCTGAGAGACATTTGCCTGCAGCACTCCAGTCTGTTCTGCCAGGTCATTAACCGTTTTTTCTCCATCCCTGAGAAGGTTGATTATTTCCAGTCGTTTTGGGCTTGTAAAAATCTTGCAAATCTGGGCGTGCATTTCATAAATTTTCTTATTCATTATTTACCACCGTTTGATTCTTCATATTAAAGCGCCTTTCCGGCATAAAATCTGCAATCTGTCCGTGAGCAAGTCTTATTTCTGGAACTATGCTCGCATTTGAGTTTTGAAACTGGAATATATTCAAGTTCAGTTCCAAGTACTTCCCTGAAATACTGAATTGCCGAATCCAAAGCCACAAAAGTGCTCCGTTTGCAGCACCGGGCCCCCCTGTTACTGGCTATGGCAGCAAGCGCACGGGAAGTCATCATATTTGCAGTTCGTCTTTCATAATCTGTCAGGGGGCTGGCTTTTAATATTGTGCTAATAGCAATGCCTGTCGCTATAGCTGCTGCATCTGCACCATAAAGGCCGCAATAACCGCCTGGCACGGTGGTTCCACGCCTTATTGCTTCTTTAATTTCATCGTCTGTCATTTTGCCTGTGAGATTTTTGTAGGCAGTAACCAGCACTCCAGCTATCATGGCATGATGTTCAGGCCCGTGCATTGGCATGATTGGATGCCTCATAATTGTCTTTGCCATTTCCATGGGATTTTTCGAACTTGAAGACAGACAGACCTGGGTGATTATCTTTATTGAATCGCTAGCGTGGCATTCGTTGCATACATAATGACCAGACGGGCAATGAATGTTAGCAGATTCTGCTTTCCCGCAATAAGTGCATGTTACAGGAATAGCTGATGTCAAATAAGCAAGTTCTTCACCGCATATCATACAGTTCTCAGTTTTTTTATTTTCCATTATTTCCTCCTTCAAATCAAGAAATCGTAAATAGCATTGCGGTTTCGTTTTTATATTTCCGAACTCTTGTTATTTCGCCTCCGGAAAATAATAAGACTATTCTAAGATATGAATATTCATATATATGAATATTATCGTAATTTAAACACCGCCAGACGCATCGCGTTCACTATCACAAGAAGAGACAGACCCATGTCTCCGAATGCTACAGCCATCCAGAGCGTCACGATGCCAGGAAAAGCAAGAATAGCAGAAAATTTAGAGATAGCTCTATTGGAAAAGAGGTAATTAAGGTATTATTGAAGGCCGCCCAGATGGCACCTTCGGCAGGTAACCTTCAGGCACTGATTTATTCTCGTTTTGTATCTGACGAACAATCAGTTACCTTTACATAGGGTTGAGACCTTTACATCTGTATGACAAGAATGAGGTATAGAATTGAATAGACAGATGAACCGTAATCAGCAGCCAGAGGAATATACTAGAGTTCGACTTCCACAAAAAAACGCGAACGAAATCCTAGGGACTGTTGATAGCCTTTTGGGGGCAAATAAAATGCGTGTAAGGTGTATGGATGGCGTGGTAAGGCTCACCCGCATTCCTGGCAAGTTCAAGAAAAGGATGTGGATTCGCGAGGGAGATATAATTATCATTGTTCCATGGTCTTTTCAGAATGAGAAAGCTGATATTATTTGGAAATACACCCCTCCCCAGGCGAACTGGCTTGAACGCAAAGGGATTTTTAAAATCTAATCCGGCACGATGAAACTCCGCATATAGCGCAGAAAGTGTCAAATATTTATAAATCCTGAATAGGGTACATGACCACTCTTGATCCCTGGGGCGCTGTCAAAATCGATAACTACTCCAAATTATTTGATGAGTTCGGTATTTCAAGGTTTGACGAACTCCTCGGACAGATAAAGAACCCCCACAGGTATATGCGAAGGCATATAATTTTCGGGCACAGAAGCTATGATTCAGTTCTTGGGGCGATGCTGTCCGGAAAACCTTTTGCGGCAATGAGCGGATTTATGCCATCAGGAAAAGCGCACCTGGGACATAAAATGGTCATGGAAGAGATAATCTGGCACCAATCACAGGGCGGGGATGCGTTCCTGGCCATAGCTGACATGGAAGCACATTCTGTAAGGGGAAAAAGCTGGAAGGAATGCCGGGAATTTGGAATAAACGAATATATCCTGAGTGCGATAGCTCTTGGTCTTGAGCCTGGCGCACATATTTATTTCCAGTCAGGATTTGATCCCGTAAAAGACCTTTCATTTGAACTTGGGATCAAAGCCAATTTCTCTGAGCTTTCAGCCATATACGGCTTTTCCGGACAGACCAATATCGCACATATGGTGAGCACTCTTACACAGAGCGCTGACATCCTGCACCCGCAATTGAAGGAATTCGGAGGCCCAAAACCGGTAGTAATTCCGGTAGGCTCCGACCAGGACCCGCATATCAGGCTCACAAGAGGGCTTGCTTATAAGACGAATATGTTTGTCGTGGATGCAGGTAAGACATTAGTGAGTGTACGCGGGAAGGCGGCCCCAAAAGATGCCCTTAAAGAGATCGCAAAGTGCACCGGTGGAAAACTCTACGAAGAGCATGTGGATATTTTGATATCCAAACAAACTCTCACGCAGGTGGAATCCACTGTGCGGGAAGTGGAATTGAAATATGGGGGATATGCTTTCATGCCGCCTGCATCCACTTATCACAAATTCATGTCGGGTTTGCAGGGAGGCAAAATGTCAAGCAGCATCCCTGAAAGCTATATCGCCCTCACAGACAAACCCGAAGATGGGGCTAAAAAAGTGATGCGCGCAATTACAGGCGGCAGGGTAACGCTTGAAGAGCAGAAAAAGCTTGGCGGAGAGCCGGATAAATGCAGCGTGTATGAGTTATTGCTTTACCATCTCATCGAGGATGATAATCAGCTCCTTGAGGTCTATAAAGACTGTGTGGGAGGCACGCGTGTATGCGGAAATTGCAAGAAATTTACAGCCGAGCTCATGCGGGGATTCCTGAAAGACCACCAGGAGAAAAGAGAGATGGCCAGGGAGAGGCTGGGTGAGTTCGGGTTAAAAAACTTTTGAGATCTGGTCTAAATAGTCAGTGACTAACTCCACATCTGGCCTCCAAGTATTGTTTCAGTCTTGTCGTTGGTGCTCTGGTGTATTTTCCTTATCCTGACAAGATATTCATCCCCTATTTTTTCAGGTGGCTCAAAAACAGCATCTACCCCCAATAATCTCAGGTAATCTTCAAATTCAGCAATGGTTTTTTGGTTTTTCACCCTTAGCTGCACATTTTCAGCAATGCGTTCACCGGCTTTTTTCTTTTTAATGGTAGAAATCATAGGCAAGAGAATGCTTTCCCCGAGTTGATGGCATCTTTTCATCATACTTTCCTCGTTCTCGTCCCATTCTACCGATTGGAATGCTTCCCTGCATACCCTTCCGAAGAAAAAGTCGCGCCCGAAATCATTATAGAATTCAAAAGCATATTTGAGATCAGCGCAATTACTTAGCGAGCTGGTGTATTTGACAGGAGGCAGGATCATTTTTGGGTCTTTAATAACAACGCCTTCTCGCAAAGTATTCCCAAAACCCTTTATGATATCCGTTATTGCAGAATGTGCCTCTTTAACATCAAATTCCCCATAAAGATGCACTGACTTGATCCCGTATTCATCCATAAGTTTTCGTCTTTCCATGACACTCATCGGGTAACCTGAATTTATCTTCCTGACATCAAAGACAAAAAAATCAAGGGACTCTATATTGTAAAATGTCTTGGGGACATAAGGGCTGTCCGGTCCTACCATCTCACCGCAAAGCACAAGGTCGGGATGATCATGAAAAAAATCATGCCTGATCAGATAATTTACTTTCTCGGTGGTATAAGGGCATATAAAACCTCCGCGTGTAAGCGCTACAAGCTTATCGCCGATAAGTGCTACCCGGACGTTGTATCCGTTCATTTTCTCTTCCACTGCCACTTTCCTGCAGGAAGAAAAATGCTTAAGCAGCGCCGGATACAGCATCAAAGTACGTGATATCTTAGGAAAACCGCGTATTACCTTGAATGGTTCAAGGAATAGCGCTGTTCCTCCTTCCACTGAGGAAACAGGCTTATCAAACCTGAATAACTCCTGTTTTCCATATACATACTGCAACGTCTTTCGTTTAAGCGCCCCCGTAATATTATGTTCCTGAATACCCAGGAGGCTGGATATTTTTCCAGTGTCAAGTTTATTTGTTAATTCTGAGACATCCCGTCTCATCCTTTGGCCGCCAGGTATTTTATGATCTCTCGCCTGCTGATAACACCCACCATTTCATCCTTCAGGTTCAATACCGGCACTCCACCAATGTTTTCATTGAGAAGAGTCGATATTACTTCAGTTATCGGAGTATTTGTGCGAACTGATATCACATTGCGGGTCATGATGTCACCCACGATGAGATTCCGGATCCTCTCATCCTGTTGGTTGTCAGGCACGAGATCCCTGAAATTCATCATCGCTTTTGCGACATCTCTTTCAGTGATAATTCCTACGATATCCTCATTTTCCAAAACAGGAAGTCTTCCTATATCGTTATCCAGCATTATACGTCTTGCGTGGGAAACCCTGTCGCATGTACTTACAGTAATTGGGTTTTTCATGATCTCGGCTGCATATCCTTTTGAACCCTTAATATTTTTCAGGATCTCATGAGGAGTTACCCAACCTAGGATTTTGCTATTTTCCATAGCGATAAGTATCCCGCCGTTTCGGTCCATCAATACTATCGCATCCTCAATACCCGTATCCGGGAGTACTTTGGCGAATTTATCCGTTGTCGCGGCCGCCACATGCAGAGATGATGCCGGAAGGTTGGATGTCTTCCAGGTACCGAGTTTGTCTGCAATGCTTCTCATAGTGATAACGCCCAATGCCTCGCTTCCGTTGATCACTAGCAGCCTTCGAGTATCATGCTTATCCATCAGGTCCATTGCATGTGAAATCTTGTCTGATTTATGCACAGTAAATGGTTCGACCATTATGTTTTTGATTTTCATGGTTATCATCTCACAATGTCATTATTGTCTTTATAATGTTCTCCCCGGTCAATATTCCCATAACACCGTTGCCTATCACAGAAAGACCATTGATCCTTTCTTTTACCATCAACCCCGCAGCAGTGGTCGCAAGTTCTTCACTATTTACATTAACAATCGGGCTTGACATAATATCTTCCGCGACAAGGGGTACTTCGTCAACATACCTGTTCTGTTTTCTTCCGGCAGAGCTATCTTTTCGCGTCATTTTTATGACTTTCTGCGGGAGCCCACCCGTTTTGTCCTTCATTTCCGTGAAGGTGAGATTTGAATTGGTTATAATACCCACAGGCTTATCATTATCCTCAAGAACAATTGCCCTGTCAATTGAATTTGCCTGAAGTTCGTGTATTATGTGGCTTATAGTATGATGCCTATGGACAGTCAGTGCAGGTTCGATATTCATATCTTTTACTTTCAGGTCAAGCTCCAGTTCTGAGAAATACCTTATTAAATCCCATTTTGTAGCTATTCCTATAACTTCATCTTTATTATTCACTACCGGTAGCCCGCCAATATTATTTTCGGTCATGAGTTCGGCCAGTTGCCTGGGCGTAGCATCAGGGAATATCGTTATAAGGCTCTCGGTCATCACTTTCCTTACTGGTATATCATCGATGGGGCGCCTGCGCCACTGGGGTTCTGCCTGGTTAAGTCTTTTTACAATATCTTTCTTTGTGACCATTCCTATGGGCTTATTATCCTCAATAATTACAAGTCTGCCGATCTTATGGCGAAGCATCAGATTTCGTGCTCTTGCCACCGTTTCATCAGGCGATACAACATAAACAGGTGCGCTCATTATATCTTTTATTTTCATAAAAACCTCTTAATTAGCCATTGCCCGGACAATATCTCGTTCGGTTATAATTCCTCTCAATTCGCCATCTTCCAGCACAGGCAGTGAGCCCACATCCTTATCGAGCATCACATTTGCAGCTTCACCAAGGTCAACATCCGACTTTGTAAAAATTATGTCCCTTTTTACAAGAGTGCTGACCGAAACATCAAAAACCTCCCTGGCATTCCCTGTGACAAACCGGTCAAATATGTCACCGCTTCCCAGAAAACGCATAACATCCGAAGCTGTAATAATACCGATCAGAACATTGTCCCGAAGGACCGGAAGTCTCCTGAAACCATTATTTATCATGGACCTGGTGGCTGCCCCGATAGACATATCAGAAGGTGCTGTCACAATTTTTTTACTCATATATCCTTCAACGGTCTTGCCCGTAACAATGCCGGATATCAGGAAAACAAAATCCCTTTCGGAAATTATCGCCTTCACAATGCCATTCCCATCCGTTATAGGGATCCCTCCGATATTCTCTTTCATCATAGTGTTCAATGCATCTTTCAATGAGTCTTTTACATTAAGTGATACAACATTTGTTTCCATGATCTCACTAATGCTGCCATTGACGGCTGCAAGCAGATTTCCTTTGAACTTGTTCTTAATTATCAGATTTCTCTTTCCGCCTCCAAGGAAATCCACAATATCATTTGAGGTAACGATACCTAACAGGTGTTTGGTCCCGGCGTCTGCTATGGGTATTCTTCTGAAGCCGTGATTGAGCATGGTCTTTACCGCCTCTATCACAGGCATCGTCGGGGGAATAGTAACAACATCGTTTGATGCTATACTCATTATATCCCCGGATTTTTCCGAAATCCTTGATTTGAAATCTAGGGGTGCCATGTTTCGCATATATCCCTTTCGACCTTGTTTTTCAATTCTCATATTATTGCCAGATTTATTCATAAAACACCTTTAGATAAATGCCTTAATTATATCATTCCTATCAACTATGCCAACAAGTTTTCCCTCATTGGTTATTGAGATCCTTCCCACGTCAAGTTTCAGGAATGACTGTATCGCTTCCGCAAGCGTGGCTTCGGAAGATAGTGTATAAGCCGGAGTTCCCATGATTTTTTCAACCGGCGGCGACATCGTAGATTGTGTCCCCTGGTTGTCTTCCCTTTCGATCCTGGCATACCCGGCATTGATTATATTACGCCGTGTTACCATTCCCACAAGTTCTCCGTTTTTCAACACAGGAAATCCTGATATGCCGGTTTCTTTCATGTTCAGCCATACCTTGGATATGTGGTCCTTGTTTGAACAAGTTTTTACATCCTTAGTCATTATTTCATGAAGCTTTTTTTGGGGGATCTTATCTGCTTTCAGGTTCCGGAAGATGTCAACAACGCTCAAAATTCCTGCAAGTGTCATTTCCTGTCCCGATTTCAGAACGGGAGAACGCCCCACACCTGCATCCATCATTAATTTAGCGGCTTCCATCATGTCCATTTCCGGATATATGAACGGGAATTCGGATGTGAAACCCTCAACTGTTACATTTGATTTAGTTGAATATATATTCAATAACTCTTTTTCTGTCAGGATCCCCAATACCCTATTTTTTGAATCAACTACCGGCACGGTCCTGTAATGCCTGTCCCTCATCACCTGGCGCGCATGCGTCATAAAATCCGTATCCTGTAAGAAAACAGGATTCCTGGTCATTACGTCTTTAACTTTCATAATATACTCCTTTTATCATGTATAATTATGTCATTTGTTAATTTGTTCAAAATTCTTCATAAGCTGCTATTTCAAGTTTCCCTGCAGCTCTCACAGAGAAGTTTCCCTTCTATCTCTAACAAATTATCGGATATGTATCCGCAATCCTCACAGATACCTTTAAAAACCCGCCCTTCCGTCTCCATGGTAAATAATTTTTCCCTGTGCATCTTGATCAGGTCTGAAAATATGCTGCCCATTTCAGCCGAGACAGCGAGTAGATCGGTGTCTGTAATAATTCCCACCAGTTTTCCATTTTCAACGACCGGCAATCGCCGTATCTCCATTTTCACCATCTTATGCATTGTTTCGGTAACATCCTCCGCGGATGATACTGAAATAAGAGGAGTGGTCATTAATTCTTTAATGGAAATTTCATCCGGTCTTAAATTCTTTGAAACAATCTTTTTTACAATATCCCGTTCCGTAACTATCCCTACCGGTTGTTTATTATCTGTGACTATGACGCTCCCGACTTTGAATGTCAGCATTTTCGCTGCTAAGTGCCGGACATCACTTTTAATGTCCACAGTTACTACATCCCGGGTCATTATTTCTTTCACAGGCATCTTAACTTCCATGTTTCAGTCCTCCCTAATGTATAACTATGTATTTTGGAGTGTTTATATGTTATGCTGGGGTGATTTACTCTTTCAGCATCCTGACCATTTTAATAGCCGCTTCGACGGCTCTTTTGCCATATTCCACTCTTTCATGAGCGTCCAGCCTGCTCATGCCGGGACCTGAAATACCCAGAGTTATTGGTTTTGAAAATTCAAGCGCAAGGTCGGCGATCTTTCGTGAAGCATGCTGGATCACGAGTTCATCATGTTTTGTCGCTCCCTGTATAACGCAGCCGATCGTAACAACCGCGTCTATTGTCGTGTCCTGAGCCATTTTTTTTACAGCCAGGGGCATATCAAAGACTCCCGGTACATAATATATTTTCTCAACCGTGGCGCCAAGGAACGCCGCATGTTCTTTTCCTAGCGTCTCCATCTGGATAGTGAGATCACGGTTGAATTCAGAAACAACAAATCCTAATTTAATAGTCATTTTGGCACCTGGTTCGTTATATTATTTGGAACATCTATATATTTTTCGATAATGAAACCGATAATGAAACATTTATATTCCTTATGAATGTTATGAAAGCCCAAGAAGGTATCTAATATGGTGAAAATATACTATGACAAGGATGCAGACCTAAAAGTATTGAAAAAGAAAACAATTGCCGTTATTGGTTATGGAAGCCAGGGAGCGGGGCAGGCACAGAACCTGCATGATTCCGGACTTAATGTGATCGTGGGTGTCAGGGAAGGCGGAGAGTCCTGGACGCAGGCAAAAGCTGATGGCTTGCAAGTTGCGACAATGTCGGATGCCGCAAAAAAAGGTGATATTATCCAGATGCTCGTACCTGATGAAATACAGGGTGCAATTTATGCTTCTGAGATCGCCCCAAATATGACCAAGGGCAAAACATTGTGTTTCTCTCATGGTTTCAATATCCATTATAACCAGATAGTTCCGCCAAAGGATGTTGACGTCATAATGGTCGCTCCGAAGGGTCCGGGTTTCCTCGTTCGCAGGACGTATACCGAAGGAAACGGCGTCCCGGCACTTATTGCGATCTACCAGGATGCAACGGGAAAAGCAAGGGATATTGGCATGGCTTATGCAAAAGGAATTGGCGCAACAAGAGCAGGCGTGCTTGAAACAACATTCAAGGAAGAAACCGAAACGGATCTATTCGGTGAACAGGTTGACCTGTGCGGAGGAGTAACATGTCTCATGAAAGCCGCATTCGAAACACTAGTTGCCGCCGGATACCAGCCGGAGATCGCTTATTTTGAAACATTCCACGAAATGAAACTTATTATTGACCTGATCCATGAAGGCGGATTGAGCAAGATGTGGTATTATGTTTCAAACACTGCAGAATACGGTGGCCTGACCGTGGGCCCGAAGGTTATCAATGAACAGTCGAAAGAGGCAATGAAAGAAGCGCTTCGCAAGATCCAGAATGGGGAATTTGCAAAGGAGTTCGTCCTTGAAAGCAGGGCTAACAGGCCGGTATTGAACGCACTTGAGAGGCAGGAGAATGAGCATCAGGTCGAAAAAGTAGGAAAAGAACTTCGCTCCATGATGCCGTGGTTGAAGAAAGATTAAGATGGCAAATTGCTATCATTTTTGTCTTTGTAAAAAGAATGATTTAATATTTGCAAATACTCCCTTAAATCCATATTTTAGCAGTGGCCTTTCAAATGAATATGTCATGAGAGTGGCTTTCTCCAAGAACCTAATGATAAACATCCAAATCCCATCATCCCCATAAATGAAAATACAAAATATTGCCTATACTACTTTGCCAAATCTGTAAAGCATCTCTATTGAATTGGCTCACCGTATAGAAGAATGCCACCAATGATAAGAGTGATAAAACTGCAAAAACCGTTTCCACTTTTATATATTATAAAATATCCCATAATCTTTTCTACTCTCATCCTCCGGAAAATAGTTTTATTTCATATTCCTGTTCAACAGGAAATTATATCACGAATAGCAGTAAATTAACAAATACGGGTTATAACAAAATTTGGTGAAATAATGACTACACAGGATAATCTAAACGAAGCTTTTGCTGGAGAATCACAGGCAAACAGGAAATATCTGGCTTTTGCGGACAAAGCAGAGCAAGAAGGCTATAAGCAGGTGGCGAGGCTATTTCGTGCCGCCGCTGACGCAGAAACAGTGCATGCCAAGAACCATTTGCGCGTAATGGGCGGCATCGGGAAAACACCGGATAATCTAAATAGCGCAATCCACGGTGAAACTGCGGAATTCATGGAAATGTATCCGAAATTTATTGAGGCGGCAAAAAAGGAGAAAGTATCTGATGCAGTAATCCTTAGCTTTGATGTCGCCAACCAGGTCGAAAAGATCCATGCGGACCTTTACCAGAAAGCACTTGACAATCTTGGCAAGAACAATGAGACGGTATATCATGTTTGCCAGATATGCGGCAATACGGTGGAAGGGGAAGCACCGGCCAGATGCCCGATATGCAATGCTCCGAAAGAGATGTTCAAGAAGGTAGACTGAGGTGATCAATATGGCTAAGAAACTTGCAATAATATATGGTACAGGATTCGGGAATACCGGATTGATGGCAAAAGCCATCGAGGAAGGGGCAAAAGCTGCCGGTCTTGATGTCCTGATCAAGAAAGTAAATGATGCGATCCCGGCGGATGTACACAACGCCGATGCAATAGCAATAGGCCTGGCGACCTACAAAGGTGCAGGAATGCCAAGTGTCATCAAATATGTAGAAAGCCTTGCAAAAGTTCCCCTGAAGAACAAAGTGGGAACTGCTTTCGGGTCATACGGATGGAGCGGAGAGGGCCCGATCGTTATAACAAAGATGCTTTCCGGTTATGGAATGAGCGTACTTGAGCCCCCTCTTCGGATCAAGCGCATCCCTGAAGAAGAAGGCCTTGAGGAATGCAGGAAGCTTGGGAAGATGATAGCAGAAAGGTTAAAAAAATAACATTAATTTCATATTTTCAAGAATGTGGTCTCAGCCACCCCGCACCACAAGGACTATTATGAATCTTGAGACCCTCAGGAGCAAATTATTGAAGAAATGCAGGGATTTAGGAATCCATATGGTGGGTTTTGCCCCAGTAGGAAGATGGAAAAATCCGCCTGGGGAGCTTCCTAATGTCCTATCGCCATGGATCCCTGAAGAGTTCTGGCCGCAATCCATTTATCCCGAAGCAAAAACCGTAATAGTGATAGGGCTGCCTGTATCATTACCCATAGTTGAAACGGCGCCCTCTATCTATTACCAGGAACTTTACAAAACCGTAAATTCCATGCTTGATTCCATGGCTTATGAAATTGCAAATTTCCTGAATGAAAAAGGTTTCAGTTCAATATACCTTCCCAGGGACGGCTATGGTGATATTAAAATATTGATCGAAAAACCCTTCGCATTTTTCTCTCACAAGCATGCTGCATACCTTGCCGGATTGGGCTCATTCGGCCACAATAATGTCCTGCTTACGCCGCTTTATGGGCCCAGGGTAAGGTTCACCTCGATATTCACCTCGGCAGAAATAAGACCCGATCCCATCAAAATCAAAGATATATGCATTCATTGCCTTCTATGTGTGAAAAATTGCCCTGTTGGGGCCATTCCGGAAAAGGGGATTTTTCCTCCCATGGTCGATAAAAGATCTTGTGCTGTGAGGAGCGCAGAACTCAGGGACGAATTCAGGTCTCCGTGTGGTATTTGTATCAAAGTCTGTCCCGTAGGACAGGACAGGGAATTATTCGGGAGGAAGAATATGGCAATATATTCAAAAGATAGAAAATTCGAAAAATATCATGATGCCTGGGAACATGTAAGAAAATACGGGAGTAAAGAAAAAAAATAAGATAAACCACAGAGACCCCGGAGGGCACAGAGAATCATTGCCAAGTCAGATATATTATGAACATATAAATATGGTTAAAGTTTATAATATGCATAATGAGTAATATGCAATCAAAAAAATTTATCTTTGGAATAACTTTTTTCATCCTGATCGTTTTTTCGATGACCGCTTACGCACGCGTTGAATTAACTGATTTCTTTTCCGATTTCACAACAAGTGATGTTACCATAAATTCTGACGCTAATTTTACGGGGAAAGCAGTTTTTGAGCTTTTTTATTCAGGCCAAATCGTTGAATCTCATGAAGTTCCGGTTAATGTAACTGCAGGCGAGACTTTGACCAAAGTGATAATATGGCAGGAAAAACCCCAGCACGATTTTTATACTGCCATCGTCAGCCTATATGAAGGGGACAGGTTCCTTTCCAATACCTCATATAATCTGGCTTACGGAACTGTCACGTTACCGGCGTTCCAGGTAGTGGATTTTTCTCCATCCAATAGTGGTGTACAGTTATTGCTTCGTTCTTATAATCCCACGGTCACTGATATCAAAATAGAATTGCTGGATAATAATGACCTCATTTCCTCAAAGATAAGAAAGGACATATCAATCACAACCAGCACAGAACTCGATATCGAATGGCCATTCCTCCTCACCGACAATGAGAATTATGTTGTCCGGGCAAAAATATACAGCCACAGGTTGAACGCCCCCGATCTTGTTAATACGTATATAGGCGTATTCACGGCAACCGATGACGTTGAGATCCTTCCCGCCGATGTTCAGGTGGATGAGTACGGCGCAAGTGTGACCATCCGCGGGAAATCCCAGGCGCCATTTGACGGTTCTATTGTTGTTACGGCCAGGAACAGGTTGACAGGAGATACTCGATCCTACCGCCAGCAGCTTGAAGACATCCTGACATCAGGAAAAGAATCAACAGCAGGCATTGTATGGAAAGAAATTGCCCCTGGAACCTATGATGTGATCATTGAGGCGGTCAACCAGAAAAATATCTCTATCGACAAATATGAAACCGTACTTCGAATCCCGGAAGTTTCCACCCTTGCAGCAACAACACCCGCCAAAAGTACTCCCGGATTCGAAGGGATTGCCGTCTTAATTCTTCTTCTTTTAGTCCCACGGAAAGGTGTTTAATGTTTGATATCATCTTCCGGAATATCACCCAGAGAAAGCTCAGGACAGGTCTTACCATTTTCGGTATTGCCCTTGGTATATTTGCAGTTATCGTTATGGGCGGGATGTCTGAGCATTTCAACCAGACTTTTGACAAATCCATCAGTTTGACCGCTGATAAGATCCGTGTATTCCCTGAGATCGGGTTCGGAGGAGGAAATCTTAACGAGTCAAAAGTAAGGGAAGTAAAAAGAGTGGCGGGTGTGGCTGATGCTTATGGGGTCTTGCAGGCGGCTCTTGACCCTGAGAGCCTGGGTTTTTTTGGCGGGGATGCTGTTATTGGTGTAGATCCTGAAAAATTTCCATCTTTATTAAAAGACACCAGACTTTCAGAAGGCAGGTTCCTGGCCTTTGGGGATGGTTACAGGACAGTTCTTGGCAGCAGCGTAGCACGGGAGTTCAATCTTAAAGCCGGGGATGAAATCCAGATAAAAAGCAAACGCGTGCAGCGCGCCTCATCAATTACCCATGCGAGGAATTTTACAGTGGTCGGGGTAATGGAATATACAGGGTCTTTTTTTGATAATGGCGTGCTGATCCCCCTTAATATTGCACAGAAATTCTATGACCGGGGGGATACAGTATCTTTTATTCTTGCGGTCCCGGATCCGAATGTTGACGCAGAGGACCTCTCTAAAAGGATAGAGCTAAATGTTGAAAATATCAAGACTTTTTCACCCGAGCAGCTGCGAAAACAGATAGAGCAGTCACTCATTGTTTTTACCCTTATTACAATAAGCGCCGCAGTGCTTGCGGCAATAATCGGAGGTCTTAGCGTTATGAACACAATGCTGATGTCGGTCTCTGAAAGAACAAAAGAATTCGGTCTCATGAAAGCGCTTGGGGCCCAGACACAGGATATTCTTTATATGACAATGGGGGAAGCTGCCATCATGGGGGTGCTGGGAGGCATTTGCGGAATAATCGGGGGAGGTGCCCTCGTTTATTATTTGAATGATTTTCTTGCCTCAAAGGGTACTGTCCTTTTTTCGGTCACTCCAAGGCTGCTTGTTATATCTATTGTTTTTTCAACCTTCCTTGGTGTGCTGTCAGGTTTATATCCGGCCTACAGGGCAGCGAAAATGAGTCCGATGGAGGCGCTGAGATATGAATGAACCTATCCTTAGCGTGAGGGGTCTTTCGAAAACCTATATGCAGGGAAAAATCCCGGTACATGCCCTGAGGGATGTAAGTTTTGATGTATATAAAGGCGAATTCTTGAGCATCGTGGGGCCCTCAGGGAGCGGCAAATCCACCTTCCTTTCCATGATAGGGCTTCTTGACAAACCCACAAAAGGAAGTGTATATATCGATGGAATAGAAGTCACAAGAGCAACTGATAGCGATGCGCCCAGGATCCGCCGTGAAAAGATCGGTTTTGTGTTCCAGCATTTCAATCTCATACCCACACTTTCCGCACTTGAGAATGTTGATCTTGCGATGCGGTTCGCAAGGGTCCCTAAAACCAAACGAAGAGAAAGGGCGGTGGAACTTCTCACCCAGATGGGGCTTTCTGACCGCATGAACCATAGACCCTCGGAATTATCCGGTGGAGAACAGCAGCGGGTTGCTATTGCCAGGGCGATGGCGAACAAACCTGCGATCATCCTTGCTGATGAGCCCACAGGTGAAGTAGATACAAAGACGCGGGATATGATCGTGGAACTTCTTCGCGGATTAAGTGAAAATGGGCAGACCATCCTGATCGTGACGCATGATACGGCAGTATCGGCCAGGACTAAAAGGATAATAAGAATGCTGGATGGAATGATTGAAAGTGATACCAAAGTTGAAGGGTATTGAACTTCATTGAGTCATAAAAATATGGGTTTAAACTATGCCTGACCTCGTAATTAAGAATGCACGGCTTTTTATCAACGATACCATCCAGCCCGCTGAAATGGCAGTGGATAATGGAAAAATCACAAAGATCAGTAAAATAATCGGGCAAAAGGAAGTTGATGAGGTCATAGACGCAAAAGGCGCGTTAATATTACCGGGGGCAATTGATGTACACGTTCATTTTCGGGATCCCGGCATGACAAAGAAAGAGAACTGGTACACGGGTTCATGCGCGGCAGCATCAGGCGGCGTCACCGCTGTTTTCGATCACCCCAACACGCTACCACCCACGGTAGATCCTTATTCCTTCAAGGAGAAGCGAAAAGCTGCAAAAAAATCAATAATCGATTATGGGATCAATGCGGGGGTAACATCAAATCTCGCCAATTTTAAAGAACTCTGGGAACTTGGGGCAACTGCATTCGGCGAAATATTCATGGCAGAATCCACAGGGTCATTGAATGTAAATGAGAGGACTTTGAAAGAAGCGCTTGAGACAATAGGAAACCTGGGTGCTGTGGCATGTATCCACGCTGAGGACGAGGAAACAAGGAAGAAATTCCTGCATCTGCTTAAAGGGAACCTCGCGCCGGAATCGTATTCGAAGTCGCGCCCCAATCTATCCGAGAAAATTGCGGTGGAAAAAGCGATCAAGCTTGCAGGGGATGGAACAAGGCTGCATTTCTGCCACATCAGCGCTCTTGAAAGCATTGGGGTAATAAGAAAAGCTAAAGCCGAAAATAGGAAAATAACCTGTGAAGCAACACCACATCACCTTTTTCTTTCCATAAGAGACTACAGGCGCCTGGGAGCGCTCGGGAAAATGAACCCCCCTCTTCGTGATTTTCCCTCACAACAGGGTCTCTGGGCAGGATTGAATGACGGAACTATTGATATTGTCGCCTCAGACCATGCACCGCATCTTGAATCTGAGAAAATGACAGATATCTGGACTGCTCCTGCAGGTGTCCCCGGAGTAGAAACAATGATGCCGCTAATGCTCATGGCAGTAAAGAGAAACTTTCTTACATTGGAACGAATGATTGAGGTTACAAGTATGAACCCTGCAAGAATATTCAATCTAAAGAAGGGGCTTCTGGCGCCGGGATATGATGCAGATATGATAATCGCAGGCGAGGAAAAGGAAATCCGCAAAGAGAAACTGCATAGCAAAGCGGGCTGGACACCTTTTTACGGTATGAAAGGGATATTCCCTAAAATGACCATCTCCAGGGGGATAGTAATATTTGAAGATGGTGAAATAATCGGTAAAAGAGGTTGTGGTCAGTTCATTCCAGGGCAGGGATTCTTAGAAAAAACTTCCGAGGAGGGTTAGAAAGGTATAAAACGATAGCCCTTGTCACAGATGATTTTGCATTGTATCATTCCATCATTGAGGAAGCCCGGGCTCGCAAATTAAATATTCTCGTTCTCAATCCCGAAGAATCCATACCAGTACATGTCGGCGTGATTATTACCACAGAGGCTGAGTCAGAGTGCATCGATTTCGCGCGTGACATGATCATTATCGCGGACAACAGGCCGCAGGCAACTCTTGATAAAGCGCGATCCCTGCTTTTCGGAGAAGATTTCGAACAGGTAATCATCGGAATAGATCCCGGAAAATATCCCGGTATTGCCGTGCTTGGAAATAAGAAGACCATCTCGGTTCATCATGTATCGGTCGGCGAGGTTTGCCCGCTTATAAAACGAATAATGAGAGAATTTGAAACCAAAAAGATCATAGTCAGGATCGGTCACGGTGCAAGACTTATCCGTTCCCAGCTGATCAACGGCATACTTGACCTTGGACTGCAGGTCGAAATGGTGGATGAGACAGGAACAACGCCGCATCTGGGGAGAGGAGTTCACGGACAGGTGATATCAGATATTATTGCAGCGATAAATATTGCGCTTATCCCCGGGAATATCGTGGGAAAACAGTTCATAGAGCCTTCGAATGGGGAAGTGAGGGTCATACAGGAATCCAGCCGCGAATATTCCAATGGACGCTCTACCATCCCGCGTATTCTTGCAAGAGCTGTGGCAAAAGGGGAATTGACCCTTGATGAAGCTGTAGAAAGACACAGGAACGATTAATATTTCATGGGTTTTCGTCTTATTGTTCTTGTTGAAATCCATGACCCTGCAACGGCGATCAGAACCGCCACTATCAAGCTTCCAAATACAAACTGGCGGCCATTATTGAAAATTGGGTATGTTCCCATAACCTCCCTTATTACAAGGATGTAGGTGCTTCCGGCCCATAAGATAATACCCGTGGCGAACACGAAAAAGGGATGTGACAATTGTCTCCCTATCTTTTCTTTTGCAATATGGAGGTCAAATATTTTTCCAATGTTAACTATAACTCCTGCAAATGTATACCACCAAATTGAAGAATAAATATAACCCATCAGCAGAACCAGATATCCCACCCATATTGGCTGGTTGTAATAATAGTCCCACGATGTTATAACTCCCTGTACAGTACCTATAAGTGATAGTATTATTGCGGCCAGATACATAACAAATGTTATTTTCCCGGCGTATAAAGATCTCATCATAGATGTTTTGAAACTGTCCACTGCATCATCAAGACCCGTCCCTCGAAAGAGCATATAAAGGCCTATTGCTGCGGTTATTGACATTACTGCGACCTCCGGCCTGGCAAAATATAATGAGATCGCATAGATAAGGAATACAAGACCTATAGGAACAAAGAATGTGTGTGAGATCTTGGGGTCATTGAAGGCTTTTTTAATTATATAATATGTACTTTCCAGATTCTCATGCTGTTTTACAATTATCCTATGTACTGCATCTACTTTTATTCTGGACTGGATGAGAGGTAATACTGATTCATCTTCTGCTCCATCAGAAACAAGTATGACACTGAGTGGTTTTAGCTCAAGGAGAATCATATCAAGCTGATCTGCGATCTTCTTATCGGCCTTTATCCCAACTTTCTTATCACCCGCTATTGAGATGATCTCTACATCCTCTTTTTGGGCGATCAGTTTATCATAGACATTTATGCCGCCAAAAATGGTGTTGATATCCGAATCTTCAGGGTCACAGGAGGCAAGTTTGACCGCCGCATCGATGTTGGATGCGCGTCCGATAATAGGACTTCCAAGCGCCGCCTTTTCCCCAAGGTCATTGTCCCTGTCAATACATATGATAAGCGTATGCATTGTACTCTGTTATCTTGATGTTTATATAAAAAGCCTCCTAATGAACACATGTCAGTTCTCGTATAATCAAGGTCAAAAAGAAGATATACACAGATACTAAAGCTCCATAATCCAATGGAAGGATTAATTATGAAAATAAATACAAAAAAGTGGACTTTCTTGAGCCAATTTGAAATTTTACATAATTTTTCTCATCACAATTCCTTCCGCTACCTTGGGAAGGAAAAGTGTTGACTTCTGGGGAAAATTCTTCCCTTCAGTAAATGCTTTTCTCTCTACATCCTTAATTGAGAACGGGTTTAAAAGAAAAGCAACCTGATACTCCTTTGAATCCACCCTTGCAATGGCTTCATCCGGACTTGCGTTAAAAAACACATCATCTAAAGGTTTACCCCGGATGACAGGATCGATCAACCATTCATGAAGAACTATCAGGTCAAGTCCCACGATCTCTTTTTTTTGTCTTGAAAGCTCATGGACAGCCAATTCATCTGCCCTGAGGATACTGAATTTTTTCCCGTCATACATGCCGAGTTTGATATCAAATTCACTTCTGCGTTTCCTGAGGCGGGAATAAAATTCTTCATCGTTGGTATCGTTTTCCCAGTCTATCGAAAAATTCTCCCTTATTTTTTGTTTGAGTTCCTGCTCACTGAAATTTCGAACCACCCTGTGCCATGGCAAGAGTAAAAGCGCCCTGTCCCCTCCTTCCATCAATATCATCATTGTATATTCAATACCATCCTTTTCACGTAGGAGATTTGATGCACTATACCTGTGGTGCCCATCAAGTATGAGAAGTTTAAGACCCGAAACAATCTTTGTGATCTTCCGAATAAGTTTAGTATCAGTTATTTCCCATAAGAAATGACGGCTGCCGTTCAGGGTAACATCAACAACAGGAGGCCTATTCGGGTCCGGAACAAAATCCGGGCGCTTAAAACCCAGGTATTCCTCGAAAATATTATTCAAGTCATGGTCTGGCATACTGTATTCGGCTGCAATAGGTGAAAAGTTCATCATGCTTGTTTTCATCAACCTGTAGCGCTCATTGGAATTTACATCAAAAATATTTTCATGCCCCATGATATTCCCCTTCCCGAGTTCTTCGACTTTCACAAGAGAGACAAGACCGAATACAAAATACCGGCTTCTCCTGGAATTTTCAGGAAGCAGGGCCAGTATCTCAGGTGTCAGGGAATACATGATACCGTATATATAAAAAGCGGGTTTTTCTCGTTCTACGAGTACCTTTGAGCCGGTGAAACGATTTAGCTCTTTTGTTGCATAGTCGATAAATTCATCCCTATCCATGTCTTTTCTTCGGGTTGTCACATGGATGATGTTATTTTTTTCAATGGCGAATCTATGGTAATTAGCGGCGTCAATGGTGTCATAGACAGGGCAGACCAGTTTATCTATTTGCATTTCAGGATTAAGTATCGTCGCTTTAAAAGGTCGAATTTCTAACATTGGTTAGTATCCTCAGAATTTCAGTATTCTTTTTTTCGGTACTCAAAGGTCAATATAGAGCTTGAATGTTTCGAAAGTGTGTCATGGTCTTACAGTTGCAGCCACAAGACCATTCCTGAATATCCTTATTACACCGCCGCTTTGCGAAACTACTATTCCTATCGATTCTGTCCTTTTAGTTATTGCTGCTACGGAATTGTGGCGTGTGCCCAGGCCTTTCGGAAGTTCTACCATTCCCGTATCTAATGTAATATAACGTCCGGCAGCTTCCACCACGCCATCACCAGTTATCACGAATGCGCCGTCCAGCTGCGCAAATTCCTTGATATTATCGAGCATATCCGGACTTGTTACCAATCTTTCTTCTCGTTCATATCCCCGGAAAGGATTTAATATAAGCTGCCTGGATTTTGCCAGGACGCTTGATGAATCCCCCAATATGAAAGCTGTGCCAATAGAGCGGCCTTCTCTTCCTTCAGTACTTATTTCAAGTGCTATTTTTATCACAGCTTCAAAGACCTTCTCATTTACCCCTGTTCCTCTTAACAACCCTGTTATATCATTCCCGGCGCTTTCTTTTGCCTGGGGCTTTTTGATTTCAAAGTGGCCCAGTTCACTTTCAAGCAGTGATGCACGATTCATGTAATAACTTATAAGGCTCCTGATAATACTTATTTCACTGAAGTCATCTGTAATTTCGGCTGCATTCCTGAATTTTGTAATCGCCTTGAGGTACAGTTCCATAGCGAGCGTATAGTCGCCTCTGTCATGCGCACTTTCAGCTTTTCTAATATCATTTCGCCCATCGTCCAGGAGAACGTTTTTGCTCAATTTAACTCACTTCGGTTTCCATTGTATAATTTCTATATTATAGCGCTCTAATAATATAAGGATAAAGGTGATGAAAGAAAATCTACCATAGATGGAATATCTTTCGATGAACAGGATGGATTCTATGTCATGGAGGTATTTCAGTGTAAGAATTCAAAAGGACTAAAACAAAACCAGTTAGAGAAATTAAAACATGATTTTGAAG